>JAABUS010000532.1_pt1 | contig 95200 bp, 89 predicted proteins | sample 5560161 | NCBI WGS metagenome assembly JAABUS01 (sample SAMN10711885, study PRJNA513376) | rock metagenome | isolation source: Antarctica rocks | place: Antarctica: Victoria Land, Trio Nunatak nord | collected 2016-01-04
AGAAACAAGCGATTGGGAGGGCGACAAGTCTGAGTCAAACAGTATTCACGAGTTCTAGTGACTCAAGCCTGCCCACACCTGATATTACGGCAAGTGAGGAAGGCGATAAGTATGATGAAGATGGACCGGAGCCAGTCGACGCGGATGAAGATGGTGGCGGCGAAGGGGATGGATGGAGTGATTTGGAAGATGAGTTGGGGGCGGAGATGGACAGGGTGGCGGCGGAGACTGAGGAGCATGGGGAAGGATAGAGTTTCGGGACTCAAGGAGGTCTTCTGTCTTATGTCATTTTGTTCTTCTTTTTATGGCAGCGAGAGATTCCCCTAGCGAAGCCTGACGTTTTTAAGCCGATAGACCGTTCAAAGTGTCAGAAGCGTTGTAAGCTAGATATTAGCGTATGCAGAAAGCTCTGCAATCCTTGGCATTCGTTTTTGCGTTTACCCCACATCCCTTTTGTATGGGGAATTCGAAAATTCAACCCCACCGCCCCCCAATTGCCCAAAATTGAAGCTATTCAGACCTCTTTGTTTGTTGACGTTCTTAACGCATTTTCAGCTATGACCGGCCCACTATCTGCAGCGATTCGCTCCAGAATCGTACGGCTTCTACTACTTCATTGACAACCCGTCGTCATCGTCGAAGAGGTTCACTGCTGTTCTAGAACGGTGTATAGCATGCTAGAGAATATCTTCATGTATTCTTCATCGTTTAAACCTCAGTTTCGGCCCAAAGGAATCTTCCGCAAGGTGTTTAAAGCAGCTGAAAATGGCCTCATAGCCTACCTCGAAGAACAGCCGTGAGTCATGCAGAAAGAGATGATCTGATACATATGAGAGGAGTGAGACATTAACGTGCATCAATTCACGATATCAAGAATTCTGAAGAGAAGAGACTGAAGTAATAAAAAAGAACAGCGTGTAGAAGTCAGACAAAACGATGAGCTTCGTTTGAATTGAGTAGCAGACATGCTTCGTTTGACGGCTGAACAGCTCGTGTTCGTGAATGAGTTCTTATTCAATGAGATCACAGATTGACGTCATCAAGTCTATGCTTCTGTTGATCAATCAGCTCGCTATCAAGCCTTCAGAACGAGAGAGCATTGCTGAAGTGTTCTTTCGATCTATACGAAAGACGAATATCTATTCTGTATCGACATTCGTGAAGGCTGATTCAACGGCGAGACTTTCTTTCGATGGCTAGCAGATGAGCTGCTATCTCTATGCAGTTTCTTTTCGATCCCGAAGAGTGTGATCATCATGAATAACGCGAGTGTTCATTGCAATAGTCGAATCGAAGAGCTCATCATCTCACACGGATGTCAGATGCGATATTTGCCTTCCTACTCGTCGAATTACAATCTCATAGAACTCACCTTCAGCGTATTAAAGACCTGGGTTCGTAGGCATTTTGACGAGACATGACCTCATTTTGAAGGCATCTTTGATGACTTTCTTCATTACGCTGTTGAACGAAGCGAATGTGATAGATATTCGAGGCAGCACTTCAAGCATTCAGGCTATATTTTTGAGGCAGATATCAGAGCTTTGGAACGAGAATTGAAGGTAGAAAATCAGGAATTTGATTCTATTTAACGACTCAGTTCTAATAGAGTCTTCCGAATGCTCTAGAGAGAATGAGAGAATCATCTAGAGAGAATTATCTAGAGGGGATGAGAGAGTCATCTAGAGGTAGATTTTAACTTCGACGTTGAGGAATTTCGAATAAAAACGATTACAAGAACATCAATAAACAAAGAGGTCTGAATAGCTTCAATTTTGGGCAATTGGGGGGCGGTGGGGTTGAATTTTCGAATTCCCCATACAAAAGGGATGTGGGGTAAACGCAAAAACGAATGCCAAGGATTGCAGAGCTTTCTGCATACGCTAATATGATAAGGCTGACGACCTCGGTAAACTTTACTGAATCTTTAAACCTATGGTCGTTACCTTACTGTTGAATAAACCTTTGATATTAATAACTCCTTGTCAATAGACAACAGCACCAGCATTCCCGTACGGGCTCAATACCACTACTTGAACAGAGCTTTCGTGGATTTCCGTATGGCATGTGAAGAGCTTATCACGTGTCACCTGAACGATACAAAAGCCTGTGACCTGGCTATCAGAAATCACGCCGTCAACCTGGCCTGGCAGATCTCCGTCTCATCTCACTATGGCGCCAGAAGAGGAACCCAAGAAGAGAGTAGGACGGAAGCTTACGAAAAAGAGGAAGCCCTTAAGACATTCGTCCATAAGATTTCCAGAGAGGCTCATGGACGAGGGGGACGCGCAGGAAGATGTCACAGCTCGCAAGGGCAAGCCCGCGCAGCATATGAACCAGTCGGTATTTTCTATGATTGCGGCTGCTGGCTCCAAGGTCGATTTCAATGCTCGTTTCGAAGATGAAAGTAGTGATAGCGAAGAGGAGGATGAGACATCCAAGGCGCGGCCTCGAGTGGAAGGGCATGCGTCTGACTCGCCGCCTCAGGAATATGCCGATCAGCACTATGAAGAGTCTGTTGCACGAGCAAAGCTTTCTAAGCACCATGCAAAGCTTCTGGAGCACAGTATCCTGAGGTCTTTACCGAAGCTCACCTCTCGGACTAAGAAGGAGAAGAACTATATGTCCCAGAGTACAATCCTTCCATTGAACGAAGAGAAGTCAAACCTTCAAAGTTCCAAGAGTATCACGCCTCGAGATGCTCCTGTCATGAGCAGGATGTTGGAAGCGGAGGCACAAATGAGTTTGTCGACAACACTCCCAACAGAGGTGAAAGATAAGGCAGAAATTTCCGATCGGATTGTAAGAGGAGGAACCGCAGCAAGGGGCAGCGGCCTCGTGACTCGTCTGAAAGAGATCTTCGGGTTCGAGGGACCTGAAGAGGTAATATCTGGTGTGTCTTCTATAGCCTTTCTAATGTTTCCTACTAATACAATATAAGAATATCCATGTTGGCTTCTCCAAAGCGTTCTTCTGCAAGGGTACATGTATATCACCCAGAAGCACATCTGTTTCTACGCATATCTGCCCAAGAAATCGGTAGGCCAGTCCACGTCGTATGTTGGGTATTTCAAACCTAATAACATCGCAGAGTGTGATTGCCAAGTCCGGTTACCTCTCTAAGCGTGGGAAGCAGAATCCTAGGTTCAACCGTTATTGGTTTACATTGAAGGGAGATGTTCTCTCTTACTATACCGATGTTTCAGATCTATACTTTCCAAGTGGAAATATTGATCTGCGTTACGGTATTTCTGCATCCCTTTCGGAATCCCACGAAAAGGGTAGAGATTCTACACACTTCTCAGTTGTCACGAACCAACGTGTATACCATTTCAAGGCGGACAGTGCCGCCAGTGCCAAAGAATGGGTCAAGACCCTGCAAAAGGTTATTTTTCGATCCCACAATGATGGGGACAGCGTCAAGATCTCTCTGCCTATCGAAAATGTGATAGATGTCGAGGAAAGCCCTGTTATCGAACTCGCTGAGACCCTGAAGGTCCGCATTGTGGATAGTGATGAAACGTATGCAATAGACGAGGTATGGGAATGTGGAATGAATGCTTGAATTCGAAGCTGATTGTCTATGCCCAGTATTTCTTCTCGTTCTTCAGCTTTGGAAAAGATGCCCTGAATGTTTTACGTACCATGGTGGAAGACACTACAGCTCAGAAAATTCCCGCTGATTACCTATTGCCAATAGCTGGATACAACGACAGTGCCAGCTCACGAAACAGCTCTCGAGAGCCTAGAAGATCACAAGACCTCAAAAGGGTGAATCCGTTAGACGCATCGGCGCCCGTACTTCAAGAAAGTGTTCGCGCCACCTTGTCACCGATGCTACCTCACAACACTCAAGGAAGTCCTCGCGCGAGTGGTGAATGGGGTAGAAATAGTATCGACGCCAGCCGCAGAAGCATGGATCTCATCAGAGATCGCGGTCGCGCAAGCTTTGATATCGGCAGAAGTGCGAGTACCAGCAGGATGAGTCTCAGCAGAGATCGTCGGGTTGAAAAATCTCCCTCGTCAAGACCACAAGGCTCTTCGGATTCCTACGTCCATTCATTAGAGCAGGCCACTGAGTCATCCGCGCTCAATGAATCAAGCAACAACACACAGGCATCTGGAAGTCAGATTCTCAACAGAAGCGATGTTTTTCATTCACCGACTATCCACCGTCTCCAGCAATCCCCTCCTGACCTCGACGGTGATAACCGGAGACGGTCAAAAGATACTGCCAGATACAATCCTCCACATGCTGATATCACAGTTCGTCCTCCAACGAGAGCTGAAGCCCCAAAGAAGCCCCACAAATCTCGACATGGTCCACCAGAAGTTGGTAGGGAGCGGATGGATCTTCAACACTCAGACGCTTCACCAACGCTGCAGCAGCTAGTCAAGGCCGGCAGCTATCCTTTACAGAGAGCTGCTGGATTTGCAGGGTACCTTCGAACGCGATCTAAGCGCATGAGTAATCTATTAGCTACAGAGTCAATGGGCTATGTAGAGAAAGTTTCAGGGATGTGGGCTGGGGGCAGGAAGCACTACGGTGATGGAGAAGGAGTTCTACCCGAGGACCGACTGGAGAACCTTGAGGACGAGGACGATCCAGACGGATACGGCGATCGGTTTAGGGCCCATTTTGCTCTACCGCCGTCGGAGAAGCTTCAAGCGACCTACTTCGGGTTCTTGCATCGAGTATTACCACTGTATGGAAAGATATATGTCAGTAACAGGAAGCTTTGTTTTAGGAGTCTTCTACCGGGTACAAGAACAAAGATGGTCCTACCTCTCAAAGACATTGAGAATGTCGACAAGGAGAAGGGTTTTCGTTTCGGATACTCGGGACTTGTTATTGTGATACGAGGGCATGAAGAACTCTTCTTTGAGTTTGGACAGTCTGAAGTACGTGACGACTGTGCGATTACTCTGCTAGAGAATTTGGAATCTATGAGGTATTTGCAAGAATCTGGTACATTGACACAAGAAGATATAGAAGAAGCAGAAACTGCAAAAGCTGAGCACCGCATGCTACAAGAAGCGCGACTTGGTGGCTACAACGATCACGACATCAAATCACCGGAGTCAGCAGACGAGGCCCCACACCATGATGAAGCACCACCTATCCTATTTGACGACCCACGAGTATCCATACTCAATTTCAAGCCCTCCGAGTCTCTTCGAATTACGTGTCTTACGATAGGCTCTCGAGGAGACGTACAGCCCTATATAGCACTATGCAAGGGATTTCTAGCAGATGGTCATAGGCCCAGAATTGCCACACATAAGGAGTTCGAGCCTTGGGTTAGAAAGCATGGGATCGATTTCGAGCCGGTTGATGGCGATCCGGCAGAGCTGATGCGAATCTGTGTCGAGAATGGCATGTTCACTTACTCCTTCCTAAAGGAGGCATCATACAAGTTCCGTGGCTGGATTGATGAGCTTCTTACCTCGGCGTGGAAGGCTTGCCAAGATACAGATCTCCTTGTTGAGAGCCCTAGCGCCATGGCTGGTATTCACATTGCTGAAGCACTTGGGATCCCTTACTTTAGAGCCTTTACCATGCCGTGGACACGTACCCGAGCATATCCTCACGCCTTCGCCGTACCGGAGCATAAGATGGGAGGTGCCTACAACTATATCACGTATGTCATGTTTGACAACGTCTTCTGGAAAGCCATTGCTGGCCAAGTAAATCGATGGCGAAAGAAGGAGCTCGGACTTCGGAGTACAAATCTCGACAAGATGCAACCAAACAAAATACCGTTTCTTTACAACTTCAGCCCAGCGGTTGTATCCCCGCCTCTAGATTACAGTGACTGGATCCGTGTTACGGGGTATTGGTTCCTCGACGAAGCTTCAGGTTGGGCCCCGCCCAAAGACCTATCGGATTTCATCCAACAAGCCCGTGTAGACGGGAAAAGACTTGTCTACATCGGTTTCGGTTCCATAGTGGTCTCCGACCCCGCTGCTCTGACAAGGACGGTAGTCGAGTCCGTTCTCAAAGCAGACGTCCGCTGCATCCTCTCCAAAGGCTGGTCTGACCGTCTCGGCAACCAAGATGCCGCAATCCCTGAGGTTCCACTTCCCCCGGAGATACTCCAGATAAAGTCGGCACCTCACGATTGGTTGTTCTCACAAATTGACGCGGCAGCGCATCATGGTGGTGCCGGAACCACGGGCGCGAGCTTAAGAGCTGGCCTTCCTACGATCATAAAACCGTTCTTTGGGGACCAATTCTTCTTTGGGAACCGTGTGGAAGAACTGAGAGTAGGTATCTGTCTGAAGAAGCTGAACGTCAGTGTATTCGCGCGGGCATTGTGGGAAGCTACTCATAGCGAGCGGATGATTATCAAAGCAAAGGTCTTAGGCGAGGCTATCCGGAAGGTATGCATTCCATTGCTCCACAATCCTCATTTCTCTTCCTTCTATTCCGCCATGCACTTCGTCGCTCCTTCCTCAGGGCCATTAATTACTAACACAACCAACAGGAAACCGGCGTAGCAAACGCCATCCAAGCCATCTACCGCGATCTCGACTACGCCAAAACCCTTATCAAAAACCGCAACCAGACCAACACTGCCGACTACGACGTCGGCGATGAAGAGAGCTGGACGTTCATAGGTGACGAAAGCGATCCGGAACTGGCGAAGCGAATCAAGGAGTGGGATCCTATGGCTGCGATGGCGAGGAGATCGGTGGTGGAGAACGCTGCTACTTCCCCGCCGTTGACGAAGGGGTTGGAGAGGTCGACATTTCTGGAGTAGAAGTCCTGTGTCTTGACTCGTTAGGAAGAAACTGAGGTTAAGGCTTGCTGGGTGGCTGAGAATGGTGCATTGCACTGATTTGTTATTCTTGCTGCGTTCAGAGCGAGCGAGTTTATTTGCGAAATTCCTTAACGTTTGTTTGACAGACGAAAGCCTTATTAGGCGACTAGGATACCGGTTTGGGGGGTGAAGATACCATACATTTGGGGGCTTTAGACTGGCGCCGCAAGGCTTCCGGGGAGTTGGGTTGGGGTGAGTGCTTTTCTATATGCATGCCCTCTACTCAAATCGAATATTTGAGGCTTGGTCATCCTTTTCCTTCTCCTTCTCCTTCCCCTTCCCCTTCTCCTTCCCCTTCCCCTTCCCCTTCCTTCCTCTCTCCACCATGCTTATACTCTCCCCACGTCCTTTAATCGATAACTTAAGGTTATTTACATCTTCTCGCTCTTGAACCATCGTTAGAATGCCTAATGTTCGTGTGTCAGTCTTCTTTATACGTCCTGTAAGAATCCTTTTTTGGTTGTTGGTGTGTTTTGATAGCGTGGTAGCATATGAGTTCATGGGGGTGTTGCTGGGGGGGGGAATGATTGGGGCGGTGAATGATAGGGGAAAAGAGCGATGATGGACGTATAGAGCGATAGGAGTGTCTGGTGACAAAGTGGGATGTGGAGACAGATGAGTTATTGATACTCTGGCTTCGATGAAATTTGACTCATTTCGGAGATTCATTAGTTCCTGCAATTGCATAAATCTCCCAGTCTCGACGTACACAATCATCTCCTATCCTCTATTCCGACATTACCACCTTCCCCTCTCGCCCTTCTCCCACCCACCCACCCCACGCCGCCGTCGTCCACGCAACCCGCACCCTTCCCAATCACCCACTCCTTCCAATCCGTCTCATTCCCCCCGATCTCGGCGTCTACCCCTCCACCGCTCTATCATTCTCACTGTCCGTCGCCCTAAAAATAAACATCCCCATCACCCTCCCTCACGCCCGTCCGTCCTCATCAACCTGCCGGCCTCACACTCGGCACGCTCTCCCACCCCAACATGATTCAGAGAGCTATGGCTCGACGTACACTACATTTCACAAGCTTGGCGGATGAGCGATATCTACACTCTGCAACCTGTAGAATTCATACTTTCTGGCGTGGAGCGACGAAGACATATGTAGTGCCGCTTACCATGCAGAGTAGAATTTCCGAGGTAATTGCGCCAGTGGAGTGTTGCGAACACTTTCGAAGACCAGTTATAGAGAAAAAGGGTGAAGTTGGAGCAGAGTTCCGGAAAGAGACGAACGCTGCATACACTGCCAATAAATGCCAAGAACAGCAGCTAATGCGGCTAGCATTATATAGATGAAATATCGCCAGAGCTTGGAAAAATTTGTACGAGGGGAGCAGTACTTGTGTAGATAATATTAGATCTGAACTACGTGCATTGCTTGTACCTTCGTAAGGCGGAAGTGCTGTTAGGTTGCATCGACATGTTTGAGGATAAGAAGCACGATTGAAGAGTGTAGGGGAAATCCGAGATCAGCATTTGAGAAGGAAATGGAAAGGCAATCGGTTCTGAGGGACAGAACATAGAAACCGTAGTATATTGTTTAGACCGTACCAAATCGGGGAACAGGAAGGGAAAGCTTAACGCTGATAACTTGAGACGACCTTAAGATTAAGTGCCCCTTTAGGTAGTGGTAGAAAAATGAATGGCTGCGTCAACAGAAAATCTCATGGTCGTTCTGTCAGTCCAGAGGATTTGCAGAAACATGTTCCCCAACGTTGCAACTGACTAATATGGTACATGGACGAACAGATGGAAATGCAACTAAAAAGACCCGTCTTCAACACAAAAGCGTTCTGAGCAACTCCGATGGCAATCCCCAAGCTCCGCTTCGACTACCTATCCAATTTGAATACATCCATGTAGCAGCTACCCCTCGTCATCCCTCTGCATACACGATATATGCCCTTTACTGCTTCGACAGAGCAAGACCAACGCTATTGGTACCCAAGTCATACACCGAATACCACTTCCTCAAAAAGGCGTCACCAAGGATGGCGAGAGGTCCCGCGGGCTCTGGGATGTCCATGCCAAAGAACGACGATATACATGAACCTTGTACTTCGAGTATGTAGTCATAAGGACTTATGGTGAAGTTGTGGCCGGTGAGAGTGAAAGACACGTCTGGGAGCTTGTCGCGCTTGCTGCATTCTACTGTGTATTGACCGTTGTATCCTTTCTTCGCGCCAATCTCCTTGTTGCTATGTACAATTAGTGTTCCGATTGCTGAATTGTACATGCCAAAGTACTTACATAAGTTCAGCAAGAGTGGTTGGGAGAGCAATCAAGGAGGTTCCGGTATCAAGTATGACACCAGTGTTGTCAAGTTCAGCTGTGGCATCACCGAGGCTGATGGCGTCAAGATCAACCTCCCAGTAAGCCTTACGTCTCAATGGAATCTTGGTCATCTTTCCGGTATAGTGGTCCTTGTTGATGCCGCCGAACATAGCCTCAGACTCGTCACCGTCACCATTCGCAGTGTTGCCGAGATAGAAAGAGAATACTGGGTCGTCAAGCAGATCCTGGTCAATCATGTTGTAAATCGGAGGCACGATCTTGTTGACACTAATGGTGTCGTAACCGAGACCCATGATGCCATCAAAACGGCCAAACGCAAAGGCAAGGCCTGGCTCCGACGTAGCTTCAGCGAAGTCCTGCTTCTTGACCTTAAGGTCACCGATTTGTATTGTGTCTTGTGAGACGAAGCCGCTGAGGCTGCCGGACCCATATCGGATCTCAAAGTCTGAGCCATTCTTTTTGTAGGTTGAGGAGGCAGATGAGTCGTACTTGGTGTGAAGGTAGCATGCAATGGAATTGCATTCCTGAGAAGGAACCCACAGGTTGGAAGAACCAGTATCAAGAACGACCTTGAAGGTCTGGGGTGGAGTACCGATAGCGATCTCGGAGAAGTACTGAGCGTTCAGGAAGTTGCTGACGGGAACAGGATGAGTGTCCTTATCGCTGTGGATAGATGTATCTCTGAACATCTCATCCTTGTGGTTTTGCGGACGGATGCCCATGTACTTCTGCCCGAGCGCTTTCGCATGCGATTCAATGTTGGCGTAGTCCTAAACCGATGATACCATCAGTGACCTTATCCTGGATGCTTTGCTAGCTCGCAGAGGTACTCACAAGCTGCTCAGAAAGAGGAATTTTCTGGAGCCTAGTTTGCCGGGCATTTAGCATATATTTCAGTGCGCTTGAGTAACATGATAGGCCTTACTTCACCTTGTGAACACCAGCGTCCACCAGGCCAAGTAGGCCAGTGGCGAGGATAAGAGCGGACTTCATAGCTGCAAACACTATACCGGAAATCACAGAAGGAGAGAGACAATAATGATACTAAGTGGCCGATGAAGATGGAGAATACCTTACTTGAAGGTTGATTGTGGATGGTAAGAGCTCTCAAGTGTGTCGTTGTTCCAAGGTGGCTGGGCTTCGTCAGCGGCTGCCTGGACAACTCGTGCATTACTTGGGTAATGCAGGTCACCGTAATGCTGCAGGGCTAAAGCGCAAGCCCTAGCAAGCTCACGCGACATCGTCAAGGGCACGCAAATATCGTCAAATGATTGATTCTAAGTACCTATGGGTCAGTCACATCATCAATTCCACAAAAGCATAGTCGCTCAATGATTACTTTGGACACACAATCTATGTAACTGTACGTGCCCGTGCATAGCCTGATCACGATGACGCCCGCTACTAATGCTGCAGATCTGAAGCCTTTCACAAGACTTGCGTAGGGGACTACTTGTAGAAGTCAAATCTAGTCGTTGAAGTTAGTAACATAGCTAAACAAAGCATAAATTATCTGTTGACTTACTTTTCTGCCTCCTGCGCCCCTTTCACTTGGCTAGAGTATGCATCCTCTAGGTCGGATTGGATGATGTTATATCTGTTCTTTCTCACGGCCCTCAGTCCAGCCTCCTGCATGATGGCTGCAATGATAGCTCCAGACAGCGGGTCGTTGCGGATGATGAGCGAGTCCAAGTCCACTTCTGGCGAGAGTGACATGTTCGCCGAGATGGTGGTGAATATCAACCTCCGCTCTCTTCGATCTCGTAAGGAAGGGAATTCGATTTTCCGATCAAGACGACCTGGTCTTAGCAAAGCCGGATCTAGTGTATCTGCTCGGTTTGTTGCCATGATGACCTTGACATTACTCGTCTGATCGAATCCATCCATTTGATTCAACAACTCAAGTAAAATACGCTGAACTTCTCGGTCCGCGCCTGTCTGAGCGTCAAATCGCTTGGTGGCAATAGCGTCGATCTCGTCGATGAAAATGATAGCCGGTGAGTTCTCTCGAGCCATTCGGAACACATCACGGACCATTCGAGGGCCTTCACCAAGATACTTTTGGACAAACTCTGAGCCCACTACCCTGATGAAGTTCGCCGTCGTACTGTTCGCTACAGCTTTCACGAGCATAGTCTTTCCGGTTCCAGGCGGGCCATACAGCAGGACACCACGCGGCGGATCGATACCTGCACATAATTGTTAAATATAGTCCGACGTTTCGGGATTGATGTAACGCACCGATTTGCTTGTAAAGATCAAAGTGAGTCAAAGGCAGCTCGACAGCTTCTCGGATCTCCTGCTTCTGCATATCCAGTCCTCCAACATCGGCATATGTAACGTCAGGCTTCTCGTGTGCACCAAGCATAGCTATTGAGGAGTCGGCTTCCGGAGGAAGTATATCAACAAGTGAGTTTGAATGGCGGTGTAAAGCAACGGACGATGATGGCTTGAGTTTTTCTCGGTCCAGGGTAGAGAGGATCCGGACGACATAGTTGGAACCAGTCGACGACTGTACGATTCCCGTGCTGCATAGATTTTAGCCGTGTTATACCAAGGCCTTCAGAGTCTCTGGCTTACTTTTGATCGATCGGCTCGAGAAATTGACCGATAACTAACGGCACGCTCTGTATTCGCTTGATCTCCTCTTGAGCTCGTACCAACTCGCGCTTGAGACTCCTGAGAATACTTAGTACTAAGTAACCGTAGATGTAAGGTAGTGAGAGGATCCAACTGGGGGAAATTAAGATGTTTCAAAGGGGGAACTTCTTTGGAAGGCGATGTTACCTCTGCTCGTCCTTGATGTATTCTTCTTGAAGGTTGATGTACCTAGCAGAGAGTTAGCGGGTTATCTAAGGAGTGGAAGGACTGCCATACTCGAGGTATCTTTGAAGCTTCTTGAGCGTCGAATATTCATCGCTGTCATCGCCGTTGATGCCTTCGAGAGAATCGACGTTTGGTATCGAGTTTGAAGGTGGTTGTCTCTTATGCGGCGGAACAACGTTCACTGGGTTTACCACGGCAACGTCTCCCATGATCAATAGATTACTTTTGAATTGATAAAGGCGTAATTCGAAGAGCTGGAAATGCTAGACTTGTAGCGTTTTGATTTGGCTGTTGTACTTTGACGAGGTGAAGCTGTGATCAAAGCATGCAAAAGGTCGAGCAGACACTCCAAATGCCAAGACGAGACAGATCATGTGACGTTGGCTACATTACCTTACCTTACCTGAAGTGGTGAAGGTAACCAGAACTTCATGCTTCCTTCACCTCAACTATTTTTCCATCACCACTTCCACATCACCGACACAACTGCAATTAGCCACAGCTCGGTCTACTCGGTTTTTACAACACGCCTTACCGTTCTCGCATTCAGCAGGCCTACCAGCGCGAAAAACTATCCCATCGCGAGCCGTAGAAAATCTGCTATATCAACCATCAACGATACTGTAGAAGGCGGCCATTCTATGAGATGATCTACTTTCGTCCTCTACATACTCTATAATATCATGGTTTAAGCAGTCGGCTCATCAATGGACACTGAAAGATCTCTATCTCCGCTCGTTTGAAATATACTCGACCTAATGTAGTAGGATGCTTGCATGATCGAAATCCTCTTCACATGCTTGCGAATGCAAGGCATGATGACTCCTCAGACTCTTCGGAACATCATAGGACGCCTGGAGAACTTGCTAGGAAGCAGGCCCTCGGATTGGGAAGGTTAGTAGGCCACAACCGGAGTGGCTGACAAGTCTTCTATCGCTAACGGTGGAGTAAGGTAATACCTACTACTATGTACCTTACTACCACCTCACCCGTCACCGGTACCTTTCATGCTTGATGCTTCCAGGGTTCAAACAAGCGGCAAGTGTCGATATCGTAGCCTAGCCAAGTCTCAGATAACCGTGCAGCAGAAAGCGTTGATGCATTCGTGCGACTTGGAATTATACCGGCGGACGTTGATTGGCTGCTTCTACGGGGTTGAGGGAAAGTTTGGGGCCCTTGGGGCTGATGGTTCGGCTTGAATCGAGTCCCTCGTTACATACGGAATACAGTATCAGGATTCGCCATGAGATGAATTGTGTATCTACTTAGACTATGTACTTGGAAAAGATGAATGGGGTATTGCTGCTTCAGAATATTATTCTTGTGCTTTTTGGATGTGTTCGTTCGTACCTTAATTTACATATTTATGATTCGGGATTAGGAGCTTTTGGTCGACGCTAAAAAGTCGATCGGCTTCTTCCTCGCTCCTCAATAATTTCGTTGAGTCCTGCGCACATATTCACACACCCGCTAAACCCCGCCCCTGGAGCTCCACGTATCAAAAGGCATCTAATAATTATCATCCCTAGGCTCGAGCAAAGCGGAGGAGGAAGGCAAAAATAAAGGTGAGATGCTGTGCTTTGCTTTTGTTTGGTTCGCGCGTTTGCACCTCCTCTTGTTTCCCTTCCTTTTAGGCAGACAAACGACTACGGAGTACTTTCCCCCCTTCCAAAACCTTGCCCCGATAGGTGCCACACACATACACACACACAACAACAACAACAACTCCCCCCTCTATGGTTCGATTCATTCCTTCGAAATCACAATAGGAGTTGTTTCCTAACTCCCCCCCCCCATGCACCATGTGCTTCCCCATAAATAAGATTCCCCATGTGCTAACAACGCGATCGTGATGATGGCAGATCATTATTACCGGCGTCGTGGTCATGTAAGTCCTGTCATTAGTCTACCGGCCTTTCACCCATCGATTATCGAAAAACGCGCTCTGACATATTTTATTCATGGCGTCCAGCGAACCGGATTCCAACCTCAGGTGAGCCTGTCCTTCCCATGCGGCTCAAGTGTGAATATTATCGTGCTGCCTGCTGCTACCCAATCTTTTCCCTCCGCCCTAGTCTACTACCCCCCAGGGAGCACCGCTTACTTCAAACTACCCACTCTTATCGCTGTATCACCTTACCACACCCCATCCTAACCTTTTGTCATTGTTGCGCTCCATTATTGGATGGTGTCTCCATGCCAAGACCAGAACTAATGGCGGGACTTCTGCGCAGATGGGTCGATCCAAAGTCGAATCGACATGAGTATGCCAAGTTGGCTCAACGACGTCCAGTCCCTCCCAGGCAATGAGAATGGAGCCTTCAACACCGCCGTCGACCCATCGGTGGCATTCCTACAGACTCCCACCACAGCCTCGTTTGACTTCAACCAATTGCAAAACCCACAGTTGCAACCGCGCATGCAAAATGGCAACACGCGCAACGGCTCGCCGGCGCTCCCGAACCCGATCTACCAAACACAACCAATCATACCTACGAAGAGGCCTCGACAAGGGAGCTTGGGGGGATCACCTCGACAGAACTCCGGTGGGCCCCCAGCCTCGAGATCGCAAACACCTCAACAAGGGCCATACTCCGGCTTCCAAGGTTCCGTCAATGGTGGCCCACAATTCCAAGGAGCTGCGCCATATCCGCCATCCTTCCAACACACGAGCAGTAATGCTAGCCTTTCTCCACCGCTGCAGAACCAGCCGTTCAATCCACAAGGTTTACCCCAGCGCGTGTCCACCATGTCCCCGTCCCCGTTTTCGCCAGCGGTTCAAAACTTCGGCTCTCGGGCATCGCCCGCGCATTCGGAACATGGAAGTCGAGTCAATACCCCTCAAAACGGGTCTTCATCATATGTGCAGGGTATGCCATATGGCAGCGGCCCAAACCAGCCCTTTAATCCATCGCTTACCTCCAACAACGCGACCCCTCCTTCGTCTCAATACGGCCAAAGCACGCAGTCCCTCCAACAGCAGCAGCAGCAACAACAACGCATGTATGAGATACGACAGCGGCAGCTGATGCAGCAGCTGCAAGCGAGTAACGCCGCCGCCGTCAGACAAGTGAATCCATCCGTCATGTCCCCAAGTCACATGTCTACAAATCCAATGGCTACTCGGTCTCTGCAGGCGCAACAAGCGATGATGCGGGCGAGTAATCCAGAGCAGTTTGTAAGGAATATATCCCATTGGATGCAGGCAAAAGGCCTGCAATTGAACCCGCACCCTACCGTAACAGGACGCCCTATAAACCTTATGCAGCTATTCGCTGTGGTCATGAAACACGGCGGCTCAAAAAGAGTTACAATGGCATCCCAATGGACCAGCATCGCATCCACGTTGTCGATTCCGCCAGCGCAGTTTATAGCTGCTGCTCAAGAACTCCAAGATTATTGGCATACAAACTTGTCGGCTTACGAGGCTTGGTGGATGCAAGCTCAGCAGCAGCAATTTCAGCGCCAGAGACAGGAGCAAGTGCGCATGGCGCAGCAGATACAAGGTGGAGATGTTGCTCAGGATCAATTCTCCCCAGGCGGGCAGGCAGACTCGCAACTGCATGATCAGCAAGCCCAGCAAATTATGCACGCCCAAGCCCAAGCTCAAGCCCAGGCGCAAGCTGGTTATCAAACCCCAGTGAAGCAGATGACTCCTCAGCAGCACCATACAATGCAGGCAGAGCAGAACGGCTATCTAACACCGCAACAGGGACATATCTCAGGTCGACATGCAAACCTCTACGGTCAGCCACAGCCTGGACCTTCGCGTCCACCACGTGCGACTCCCCCTCGGGCGCAGCAGCCTACCTATCCAGCGCAGTCTGCTACCCCGACAGTCAAAAAAGAATCATACACCAACGCACACAGCAGCTCCGCCAACTACCTGGATCGAAAAGATCTTAACCCACGAATAGCTCCGCTTGGCCCACTATTCATACCTAAAGCCGACAATATTACAAGTGGCAAGCACGGTCCGGAGAGCCATGGGGGAATCCAAGTCCGAGGTCTTAAGGATACCATTGACGATCTCTTATTAATCAAGCCCAGTGTTCCCACCGTTCGGGAGCTTGGACGTATCGACATTCGAGTACTGACAATGTCCCTACGTTCAGGCATCCATGGTGAGGTCCGTCTTGCGCTAGACACTCTAGCTTCCCTTTCGAATGAGCAACATCCACCTTCTTTAGACAACTGTGAAGATCTCATGGACACACTTGTTGAGTGCGCGGATGAACAAGTTGAACAACTCGCCGAAAATGCCGCCGAGGTGTCGGACGTCATGCTTGTTGATTCGTATGAAGAGACTGTCCGAGGTTGTAAAACCGAAGTCGAGACGTTGCAAGACGTGCCAGAATATGGAACTCTTGAGTACGACTTGGACAGATCAGTCGACAGGCTGATATGTATAACGACTATCCTGAGAAACCTCTCATTCTTTGAAGTCAACCACAGGCATTTGACCGATCCTATGGTCATCAGGTTCCTTACGACCGTTATCCGATACCTTGGTACTCGCAACATGTTGTTACGAACTTATGCGAACACGCTCGATTTTTGCAAGGACGTTGTAATCTACCTTAGCAATGTGTCACAAAACATTGACTTGCCAGGCAAGGAGGAAGCACTGTGCATACTCCACTTTCTGTTGTCTTTTGCACCAACGCCTCCTCCGAATACTGCTGGGAAAGATGAACTCATGTTTTCTTCATACAACCCTTCAATACACCGCTATTTTCCACCCGCTGTCGATAGCGTCGCCAAGCTCCTTGCAAGGGATGAGCCAAACAGGACCTTTTATAAATCCATTTTCCTCGGGGATAGTGGTGCATTGCCACCATACGAGTTGCTGACCCGGACGTTTGGGCTTGCTATCGCCCCATTGCCCGACTTCGATACACAGAATAATAAGTCTACCGTTAAGGCAATAGTCAGAGCTCGCGGGCCATATTTGGCCCAAGGTCTACTGGCTGCCGAAATACTTGTCGGGTTGATACCTACTACAGAGCACAGCCTGCCACGGGCCTTGCTTTCTTCTCAGGATGGCTTTGCTTTGACCCTCATCAGGATCATCACCCACCTTGCAACTCAGACACCCTATCAAACTCACACTCATCCCCAGACGACAAGAGCACCAGAGGCTGAACTCTACTCGATGATCAGTGAACGGGGAATAGCCGTGCTGCGGAAGCTTGGTGAAAAAGCAAAGGATCCAGATGTGCCCATTGTCGGACTTCCGACAGGAGTCGTCCCTAGCAAAGACGTTCTGATTCACACGTTACTAATACCCAATGTGGATAGGAGCGTGTTGGGACAGCTGTGTGCCTATGAAGGATTGGATACATAAGTGCGTGCTGGGTTGGTGAGTATAAAGGGTGTGGATAAAAGCTAGATACCAATTTCAGTTCGGCGTCCTTGAACAATGGGGTGTAATTGGTGGTAATTTTAAAGATTTGAAAATGTGTACATTGAAGCTGTTTTGGGCTTGGAGAACAGAGAAAGGCAGCAGCCGGTATGGCATGGGCTTGGACAGCGCCTTTTTGGATATTTGTACAGAGAATTTCCATTGTACCATATAGCTACTTCTTGAGCAGCGCTTAAGGGTATATACATCCACGTTCTACCATCTAGAAACGTCTTTCTTCTAAGAACCTTGCGACGTCCGCTCTGTACCAGCCCTGTGGAGCCCCCACCGATCAGCAACCATCCCTCAAGTTGGTTCCAAGTCCGTGCAGTCCACAACTCACCTTTATTATAATATGCCTCGTCAACTGATTAATCGCTATATGCTCTTCCCTCAACCCAAGCGCCTGCCGCAAATCCTTCTTCAGCTCCATCAGGTCCCCTTCAATCTTGCGTATCCGTGTCTGGTGTAGATTCCCTCCGCGTTTGGCTAGGTGGTATATGGGTAATTGCTGTGATGCTGTTCGGTGTATGTGGTACGGTAGCGGTGGAAGGGAATTTTGTATGGCGGGCGCGACTTTTGCGGTGGATGCTTCAGGGATATTAGATCATAGGTCCTAGTTAATGATGAGGGAGTTAGGGGTGGTATACTTTGTTGCAGGGGAGGGTGGGTTGATACGAGGCGGGCGGAGATGGGGAGGAATCGGGGAAGAGGAAGGGGGCGGAGGAAGGGGAGGAAGGTTCTGGATGCCATAGAGGCTTTCGGTATGATTGAAGCGCTGCTGTTACTTTGTTGGACGTTGATGTAGAAGCTACTGGGACAGGTATCTCCCTCGTCTGCCAAATGCCAACGCTCTTTCGGAACCGCGCTAGCGCGAAATCTTGGCGCACATTTGAACACTCGCAAACTCCAAGTTAACCGTAGTCCTTCTTATAATCATACCCCAGGTTCAGCACCCTTTCCGAATACACCAGTGCGACAATGACCGACAATAAGCCCACCTCGGCCGAGACGATATCGAACAGCAATGTTCACCAAGCCGTGACATCACCCACAGAAACAGCCCAACAATATGACCTATTGCCGAAGCTCATCCCCCACCTTGATCGACACCTGATATTTCCCTTGCTTGAATTCCTGTCAGGTCAAGAGGAAGACAGCGCAGAAATCACAAAGACGAAATATGAACTCCTCAAGCAAACCAACATGACCGACTATGTTGCGAGTCTATGGGAAGAGATCAACGACAGCGATGAGAGGCCTGAGGAATTCGCGAAAAAGAAGGAGGAGATCATACAGAGGCTATCACTATTCACCGATGAAACACACCAGATCAACGAGCTTCTCAGCGACGACAGCGTCGTCTCCAACCTCCGCAGCGACAAAGTTGCCAACTTGAAATTCTTAGAACAGCAGCACGGCGTTACACCCGAGATGGTAGACATGCTCTACGACTTCGGCCGCTTTGAATACAGCTGTGGTAGCTATGCTGAGGCTGCCCACCTCCTTGACCAATTCCGCATTCTCTCCACCGACAACGACAAGGCTACTCAAGCCACATGGGGAAAACTAGCCTGCGAAATTCTCACTACGAATTGGGAAATGGTAATGGAGGAAGTGAACAAAGTCAAGGAATCCATCGACACGAAGCTCTTCAACAACCCTCTAGCCCAGCTGCAGCACCGCACCTGGCTAATCCACTGGTCGCTCTTCCCATTCTTCAACTATGACCCCGCCCGCGACACCATCACCGATCTTTTATTCTCTGCGCCTTTCATTAACACCATCCAAACAAATTGTCCTTGGATTCTACGCTATCTTGCGGCTGCCGTCATTACAAATCGCAGCCGAACAAGGAATACAAGCCAATATCAGAAGCAACTTAAGGACCTTGTGCGAGTTGTCAGGCAAGAAGGCTACGAATATAACGACCCTGTGACGGATTTTGTAAAGGCACTGTACATCGATTTCGATTTCGAGGAGGCACAGAAGAAGTTGGGTGAAGCAGAGGAAATACTAAAAGGGGATTTCTTCCTATCAGCGGCGGCGGATGCGTTTGTGGAGGCGGCAAGACATTTGATTTCGGAAAGTTACTGTAAGATTCACGAGAGGATCGATATTAAGTACGTGTTTCCCTTTCCCTTTCCCATCCTGCATTTATAGGCTAGGAACCTACTACTAAAAATTATCCAGGGATCTATCAGCACGCCTAGGCCTGAACCAAGACGAGGGCGAGAAGTGGATCGTCAACTTAATCCGGGACACGAGAATGGACGGTAAACTTGATTATAAGGAGGGAACGGTGTTGATGAACCATCCTGCAAACTCGGTATACCAGCAGGTCATTGAGCGGACCAAGGGAAGCTTTTTCCGTACATCGGTACTGAGGTATGTTCTACTCCTTTCTAGAATAAATGGGAAGAGAAGACTGAATGAGTGTAACTACAGTGCTGCAGTGGCGAAGTGAAAGTTTGCGGGCTTTGCAAGGGACGGCGTTGGAGTGACTTGTGTCGAGGCATAGCGCTGGAAGGCTCTGGTGTAAGGTTTTTGTTGAATGGAAAAGCATAGAGGAGTGACTGTAAATTACGGCTCCAGTTACGCCTGGTGAGCTGGAGAAGCAGCTCCAGCAATTGTTTCCAGTGAAGGAAATACAGATGCAGCGAACTCGACCCCTTTGATACCAAGACAGAGTGAAGAAGTCCTATTGTACAGTATAGGCTGTAGGCAAACTTGGCCCTACTAGAACCAGACAGTGAGAAGAAGACTTCCGAGTTCAACAAAGCCCCATTAGACTATTTCAAACATTGTGTTCACACTCGTAATATCACCTGACCGACGGAGAAGTGAACACGCAAGAGAAAGGGGTTGCACCAAAGAATTATTATCCCATATAAATAGGGAACAGATACCCGTACACCCCCCTGGCTTAATTGTACACCCCCCTTTGCATTACATGTACACCCCCTCGGGGAAACCTGAAATTTCCATTGCGCATCACTCAGTTACACACCAAATTTAGTAGGCAATTCAAGGGTTTACATATGATCCTGAGCAATCTCTCCACAGTAATTTTGCACTGTTTAAAAGAGCTTCAATATCTACATATGAAACGCTGCAAACAGGCCTGCATCCGTTTGAATGAAAGGGAATGTTGCAGCACGTTCACCTCGCTGCTCTTCGCCTCTTGCCCGTGTGAGACCTCGATTCCGATCCCGATCCCGATCTCGTCTCTGCTTCATTCTCTGCTGTAGTTCTTGTTGTTTCGTCTTCATCAGTACATGTTCATACTGTGAGAACTCTCTTTGTGTAGAAATCTTGAACTCTTGCTGACGTCTAACATCTTGTCGTTCTCTTGCTTCTACGAATCTATTCTTTGATCGAACAACAGCGAAGTTTTGAACTTGTAAAAGTGAATCTGACAAGATCGACAAGAAAAATGTAGAAATATCATAGTTCATTTTCACATTGAATGTTTCAGAAGTAGCTTCAAAAGTAGATTCAGAAAAATCAATCAACAAATTCACAGCTGAATCTTCAAAGCATCAATGCAAATGTATATCTTCTATCTTCAAAACTTCATCTTCTGCTGTATTATACATGCGTCGTTGAATTTTATGAGTGCATGACAAGTTCAGAGTTGTGATGAAGATGTTGATGCATAATGACAAAGATTCTTCAATGATCATGATTAACTTGTACTGTTCAATGATCTTGTGTAAAGCAAATGAAATAACATGAGTAACAAGATCACGTAGTATCAAAGCTCATAAATAAAAAGAAAGTCTAATTTTTGTCATTTGAATGATCTCAATATAATCATGATGTTGATTCATAAGCAACAGCTTCAGATTATCTACAACACTTTTCAGATCATCAATGAAGAATTCAAGTTTATGCTTCAGAGTTGCATTACTTTTTTTATCACAAAAAGTAATGTAATTGTTGAAGTGTAATTTGCAATTAATTCAGCATTTAACAAACTTCTTCTTGTAGATCAGCAATAAATCATTCTTTAAATAGAAAATTGCTCATTCATGATTTATGTCATAAATTTTCTGAAGATTGATTCATTGAAATTGATACTTTGTCTCGATCTTAGCATACATGATCAGATGTCATGTCTTATAAAATATGTTACGAAGCGTGTCGACATTGAATAGAGCCTAGCCAATAGACTCTAGAGATTTCGATATGTGAACAAGAAACAGCGATGTTTTGAATCGAAATATGCTGAAACATTTCATCTATTCGAGTTCTAGCAAATCGGCTACTTCGTCCCTTTGTTCGATCTACTATAGATACAGCTCGAAACTGTCTTCTTTCTTCTGTATTCTTAGTTTTCTAGTTATAGCTATCTCTATTGATCAAACATTCTATTCAGCTACGCACTATCTCGCTGCAGTGTGATTAGATTCTAGGCACGATCTCAACAAAATGCTTTCTGCAATTGACTAAAACATTCTTGTCAATGTGTTAAATACACAGTAAATGTGAACTCTCACAAAAAACACTTTGCAAAACATTGATCAGATTTTACTCACAGTCAATCAAGATCATTGTTGAATCAAATAAATTAAGCTCAGTATACAGAAGCTTTAACTGCTTCAGAACTCACACATAGTTCACTGTTTTTTTGACTGTCATGAAGCAGAATTCAATGAAGAAGAAAATGTTTAAAGCAATGATTTAAATGATAATCAACAATGACATTTTGTAATGATTGATCTTGTAGATGCAGTTTATGATGAGTATCTTGCTGTTGCATGTCAGCATATTACGACAGCTTGATTAACTGAAGAAGAGTTTAATGATTCTATTGAATTCATTCTTTTCATACTGTCAGAATCAGAACTTATGTTTCAGATTTTGAAGAAAAGTCTGAACAGAATTTAAAACATTAAGAGCTTGTCTTTTCTGCTGATACTTTACATTGTAAACATCATGTCATGTGAAGAAAGAGTTTTTCTGATCAGCATTAAGTCAAAGATGAGTGAGAAACTGCTTTGATCTGACTTCAACTTTGATAAAAGAACTTATTGATTCTTAAATTTTCTCTGTCATGATTAGTCTTTGAAGAGCTGAATGAGCTGAGATGAGTGTAGAAGTATGATTGTAACTTTCATTTTATATGACTTCAAGATATCAATCATCATTCTTGTTTTATTTATTGACGACGCTGAAAGAATACTTCATGAATCATGTATCACTGTAAATATATTTGTAATGATTGTTTCTTTAACAACATAAGATATATACAAAGATCAAACAGTAATCACTATTACTAAACTTAAGATCTGAAGATAGCTGAAACAATAATATGTATTGACTGTTTACATGAGTTGAGCATGAAGCTTCTATCTAAGAAATGATCTCTTATTATATAAACATAGAAGATTCGTGCAATTGTCTGAATCATTGAGTGATCTCGTTGACTCAGATTCTGAATCATGAGAATCACTTCATGATCTCAATAATTTCATATACTGAATCATTAGCATGTGATCATGATCTTACTAGCTCAGAGTTCATCATGCTATATTTTATGTTTTATCTCAACGTAGTTTCTATCTCAACTTAAGTCGTGTTTTAACACTAAATCTTCTTCAAGATTTCTGTCTTCAAAAATCATCATTTTTATGTATTTGAATCAAGTATTCAAATCGTTGAGTTTCATCGCAAAGCATCGTTATCTTTCGAAGAAACTTCGTGACAACGATAGTTCAGTTATGCGTTCTTGCAATCATTGTTTCAATCATTTTGTGAAGTGTCGTGTTAACACTGACTTTGATCATTATGTTAAATGTGTGCATTTAGATCGCAAATACAATCTGATCATCTCAGAGATTGAATGAAAGTGAGTTTGTAAAAAATGAACTCATCTTCATGTTAAGCTGAATAAAACTTTGACTAAAGTAACTCATCTGCAAAAGCAACAAGAATTAATTGAGTCTCATTGAAAGAATATGATGCAATGAGAGTTCAAGAATATCAAAGAACTTAAAAAGAATGAATATCATTAAATGATCAAGTTGTTTATTAATGATCTTCTTCTTAATATTGATTTCAAACAGCTCAAAATCTCTTCTGATTTCAACTGATTATTGAGTTTCTTTGCTGAAACTATCACAGAAGCTTCTGATAATTCTTGAGATTTCTCTTTGATTTTCAAGTGTTCTCAATATGTTCATAATCTTTTCACTTGATTAATCAATGAGACTGACTTTTAATATCTTGCTGATTTAATATATTTTTTACTTCATATTTAATGTTCTGACTCTCTGAATCAATTTCTGAAGACTTTGTTTGAATTGATGTATTCAAGTCTGTAAACTTCAAAAAACAAATATGAAATATTAAATATATTTTCATAAATGTTAATAGATTTAACTTGTAGTTAATTAATTCTTTGATTTCTAGAATTTTATAAGATTTTAGCTTTGTATGATTCAGTTTATTACTTGATCTTTTTGTTTTAATGTTTCATTTTAATAAATATACTTTGTCTTTCTTTTTAAAAATAAATTTTCTATCTCTTTTCTTATTTGCATACAGAATCATGCATTTGCTGAGAAACTGTATGTTTTTTTATAATTTTTTCTGTAACAGCTGCAATTGTTTTATCTGTAGCGTAGCTTTTTGAGTTAATTGTGCAAATTCACACGATTTCTTAAGAGTTTTTGACTTGAACTTATAGTTTGCAAAAAATGATGACATGCTAATTACTTCTGTTATTGTGCTATTGAAAATCAACTGTGCTATCAATAGTAGCTGTACTCAACCATTCTGTTTATAGTTGATATAACATCTAAGATACTGTTTCAATATTTGATTCATTCTTTTCATTTGTTCATCTGTTTGTGAATAATAAACTGTTAACAGCTTATGATGAATTTCTAGTTGATTCATCAAGAATTTTCAGAATTTCAATGTAAAGAGCTTATCTTTATTCAAAATTATCTCATTTGATAATTCATGATTTGTTACAATCATTCTCAGAAATATGTAAATCAAATCTTTCGTGAATGTTGCTTTTTTGTATGACAAGAAGTATCTGTACTTGATTAATTTATTCATTATAATCAAGATAAAATCATAGATGATCTCAATGACTCTTTTCTTTGACTTAAATAGCTTGACTATGAAGTTCAAAGCTATGCTTTTTCATGCATGATCTGATGTGCTGAAACTTTTCAAAAGTTCATAAAGTTTGTGTTGATTGTGTTTTGTACAAATATACATATTGCACTTTCTGATAATATCTTCTATCTGTTTTCTCATCTTTGAAAAATAGTAGATTTTAAATATTCTTTCAATGATTTTATTTGAATCTTGATGTTCATGTATCATTAACTTGTGATAATTATTTATTATCTCTCATCTACATTTTGTTGAAACATAGATGAGATTTTGAAATGTCAGTATTTCATTGATAATCTCAAAGTTCACGTTGTTCTCAATATTTTTTATAATATTCTGCGTGACTGAGTTCTTCATTAACTTTAGCTTTATTCATTTCTCAAGATCTCTGTTGTTGATTCATAAAGTAGCTGCATTTTGTTTATTATAAACAATTGAATCATCTGAGTTCTCTTGTAAGATAGTCTGATTTATCTATGATTTATCTGTCATGTGATCTGCTCTTCTGCTTAAAACATTGATTTTCAAGTTTTCAGATTTCTTTCAATATTAAATTTGAAAGTTGTATAATGACAACTTTTTCAATCATTTAATCTGTTTTCAATTTAAAACTTTCATGATCATGAAGTATAACAGATTCTTATGATCTGTATATACTTGAATCTGATGTTTAAATTCTTTCAAATACATTCTTCATTGTTTAAAAGAATCAACAATAATTAACAGCTTCTTATTGTATATCTTGTAGTTCAATTCAGCATCTGTAAGCTTTTTACTGTGAAATGCAATAAAATGCAAACATTTCTTATTATCTGATTGACTGATACATGCTTTAATAGCTTCGTCTGACATATTCATCTCAAGCGTAATGAGTTTTTCTGATTTAAACATGATCAGTACTGACTGAAAGATGAACAATTTCTTCAGCTTCTTGAAAGCTTCTTTTGCTTTCTCAGTTTACATGAATGATATATTCTTTTTTGTAAAATTCATAAGTGATGAGATGATTCTGAAGTATTTCTTTATAAAGTGTTTATAAAAGTTCACGAATTCTAGAAAGAATTGAACTTCGATTTTCAACTTTGACATCGATTAAGTTGTAACAGCTTCTATCTTCTTTAAGTTTATTCTTAAACTTTGAAACATGATTATGAATTTCAAAAACTGTACACTTTGTACATGAAATTCACTTTTTTCTGACTTGATGTGCAGATCGACTTTCTTAACATGTTGCACATGTTCTTTCTTCATCTTTAAGTATACTAATATATACTATGATGAATTGATTCAGATAATGTTATAGCACATTATTTACAAAAATTTGAAACATGATTGAAGCATTGATTAAATCAAAAGACATGATCAAATACTTGTAATGTTTTAGTTGAGTATAAAAAACTGTCTTTCACTCATCTTCTTCTTTAATTTATATTCAATTGAATGTTTTGAATATATTGAATTTTGTAAATCACTGTGCACTTTGCAGTTTATTCTGCAGTTCTGCTATGAATGATAATGAATAACTATTTTTAATCATGATGTTATTCAATGCTTTGTAATCAACATATAGTTTTAAACTTTCATTCAATTTCAAAACAAACAGAATTGAATATTTTGCTGATGATTGCAATTCTTTGATGAATTCTTTTTACATATTTTCTTTCAGATATTATCACAAAGCATTGAACTTTTCTGCTAACAATGAGTAAATGAACTGTTTTGTAAGTTTCTTGTCATCAACAAGCTTAATTTTGTGATTTCATGATTGATGTTTAAGTAGTGTCTCTTGATCACTTTCTTTCTCAAACAGAATTTTATATTTCTGATATTCTTTAAAAATAATAGTGATAATAAAATTCTTCAAGTGATTGCTCTGAATCTCTCTGCTTCATAACATCTGTGCATCATTGATTTCTTTGAACTTTTCGCACATTTCTTCACTTGTCATTGCAAATATCTTTACACTCTTTGATAACTTCAATATTAAATGCAATCGCGTCACTTTTGTATTTAGAAATGCAATTGTTTCATTGATTCAATTTATCATTGAATTGATCATATGAAGTCATGATATGTCTAGAACTATATTGCTGTCTGATTGCTTTGTAACATTTAAATGTAACTTCTTTCAATAATGTTTAAGTTTCAAATAAATGAATTGAATCTTTTGATCTATTAGTTTGTTGTTATATTTCATGAATGTTTCATTAAAGTTTCGCAGATTGTAAAATTCTTTCTTCTTCTGCATAAATATTTGCGCTTCTTTAATAAATTCTGAAAATATGTAATTCTTTGTGCAGTCACTGTTTATGAATAATCATGCTGCATGATCATTAACTTTGACTCAAACTCATAACTGTATCAAGTCACTGATAAAGATAAATATGCTTTCAATTTTCAACTTTTGACTAAACTTCTTCAATGATTTATTAATCAAAAAGTTTTCTAGTTTTTTAAACTAGAAGTTTGTTCTTTCAGTACTTGTTTTATGTACTGAAATTAATTCAAGTTGATTTTCTTAAATAAATATTTCTTTGAATCACACAGATCAAATTTCTTTTTAATGATTTTTATCATCTGTTTAAGTTTTCTGAATATATGATTTTCATTAAGAAGTACATATTTTTCTTGCTTAATAAACTTAATTTCTGTGAATGACTTCTTCATGATTATGTCACAATAATGAATGTTTTTGCATGATGTGATCAACTCATCTTGCATAGTATCATAAATAACTTGATGTATATCATTCTTAATCTGTTGCATTCACTGTGAAAAATCTTTTTCTTTCTGTTTAAAGAAAGTGTACAATTCATTGTACATGCTTATAAAGTTTGCTTGACTTGTAAACTTTCTGAAATTTTTCTTTACTTCAAGATGATCTTCTTCTTGCTTGAGAGCATCTTCTGCTGCAATAGTGAATGCTCATAAAGTTTTATTAAGTCAACTTTCTTCTTCAACTGCTTGATGAATAGCTTTTTTGATGTCGTTTGATTTATTCAAGTCATATGCTTCGCTGTTGAAAATCTTTGATTTCGCGATCATAATAAACGAACTTTTGTCACTATTCTCATCATGCACTTTCGATTGATGATGAATTGCTGTGTAGAAACAATTCTTTCATGAAAGTTTTAAGTATCATTCAGAATCTTTCTTATCACTCAAATGCATGCAACACTGATCATCATAGCATTTTGTTTAAAACATTCTATCATGAATGTTCTTTTTGATTTCTTTTGTTGTTACAAAAGATTTATCTTATTTATCATAAAACTTTGACTTGTTCTTGTACTTGTTCTGAATACAATTCTTGAAGTAATGATTTAGCTTTTCACATGTATAACATGTTTTGCTCTATTGAACTGTTTTATTACAAGTGTTCATCAATATCTTTCAAGTTGCATTTAGCTTCATAAATTGAAAATCATAGTATGACTGTCATCGTTTCTTCTTGAACTTTCAACTCAATACTATTAACATAGTTGATTCTTTATCTTTTTTTAAACATCTTTTATACTGTTTGTTGTTGATGATCATCACTCTGAATATCATCTTCTGTAAATCAGCAAATTTATTAATTTTAATAATTTCATTCTTGACTTTCTCTTGCAGTTTCTGATAAAACTGACTGATGAGAACTGCATCATTTTATTTCATATTCATTGCAATATGCTGAAAGCTGATTGAATAAGTTGCTGCAAAGATTTTCTGTTGCAGATTGTACAACTGTCGTTCTGCTGTACATTTCTTATCAATGTTTTCAAATACTTTTCTTAAATGTTTCTTGAACATCTGAAAGTCACGAAATATCATGTTGATTTTCTCTTCTCATTTTTCTGATTTCTTCTGCAGATAATTCATTAAATAGTGATGAAATCATGTAAATATGTTATCTTTTAAATAAATGAATGCAAAAAGTACTTTGTTCTTGATGAACTTAAACTGAGATGAATGTCATTTGATGTATAGCTTTATCTGTACTAGATATGCTTCAAGTTTATCTTAATCATCATGATACAAGTTCAATGTTGAAATCTTGATTTTATCTGCGCTGAAGATGCTTGCTCTCTGACTGAGTGTGACTCATTCTGACTGACTAAACATGATTGAAGAGAATGAATGTTTCTGATATCTTATGAAAGAGTGATGCTCAAAGTGTAATGATTATTTTTTTAACAACACAAGATATATACAGAGATTAAACAGTAATCACTATTACTAGACTTGAGATCTGAAGATAGTTAAGACAATAATATGTATTGACTGCTTACATGAATTAAGCACGAAGCTTCTATCTAAGAAATGATCTCTCATTATATAAACATAGAAGATTCGTGCAATCATCTGAGTCGTTGATTGATCTTGTTGACTCAGACTCTGAATCATAAGAATTGCTTCATGATCTCAATGATCTCATATACTGAATCATTAGTACGTGATCATGATCTTACTAGCTCAGAGTTCATCATGCTGTGTTCTACGTCTTATTTCAGCGTAGTTTCTATCTCAATTCAAATCGTGTTTTAACAACATCTTTCAAAATTCACTGAGTTTAGACTTGCTTTTCTTTCATGATCGCATCGTATATAAATGATTTAATCAACATCTTTCTTGAACTTCTTGAAGTGTGTAATGATGACAGCATAGCTCTCTGACTCAGCATGTTTATTGAGTTCTTCAATCAGAAGTTTCACATCATCATAGATCTTTCTTAAAATGAAAGATGAAGTCAAAGACATGAGATCAACGAAGACGATGCTGACAGATGAGACGTCGATGAGAATGATCATGACAATGACGATGATGATGATGATGACGATGACGATGAGTGTCAGAAGAAAGTCTGATGTGTGAATTTACTAGGCTAGATTAACCGAATTTAAGGCTGTGGGAAAGATCATGAAGAGATTGCTCAGGATCATATGTAAACCCTTGAATTGCCTACTAAATTTGGTGTGTAACTGAGTGATGCGCAATGGAAATTTCAGGTTTCCCCGAGGGGGTGTACATGTAAGCAAAGGGGGGTGTACAATTAAGCCAGAGGGGTGTACGGGTATCTGTTCCCTATAAATATCAATCAAACGCCGATGTGATTTTAAATCCCTGAACTCCATGGCAAAAACAAAAACAAAAACAAAAACAAAAACAAATTCAGAATACGGCAGATAGACCTTGTCAAATAGAACAATCCGCACTCCCACCAATCCCGTCCTTGAAAAGGATTGATCTCATATTTATATCATCTTTTTGAAATGGAGAGGCCGGTAAAGTATATAAAGCTAGAGCTACAGTAGCTTCGCATGATAGGGGGACGAAAGCACGGGTTTTCATGAGGTCAGGGCGTCACTTGTCGGCAGTATCAGGAGGGGAAAAGGAACAAGATCATCAATATTTGCTCGAGCCTTTGGGTGAACCACACCTGTCAACCTCCCGGAATTTTCTCTCTATTTTAATAAAAAGGGCGCCCCAATGGACTCGTCCAATTGAACCGTACTACGTCCGTTCCGGAAATCTTTAGAGGAACAAAAACATGGCTAATAGGTTAATCATGCTATCCATTCTCCCCCCCTAAAACTGGGCAGTCAGTCCCAAGTCAGCCCTTCAGTTCGTAAGATCTATTCTTCCGCCGTGTAAAACCGAACCCTGATCCTTCCATACAAAAACTCCACGCTATGCCAATGGTCCCGAATTCCAACCATGACTACCTAGTAAACTGAAATCCCACTTCACATCGCACTGTACACCCTCTAAGCACCATTGTAGGTCAATTAACGCTCAAATGCCAACTTCTAACCCAGCCCTCATATTCTCCACTGTCCTGACCCCCACCCCCTTTAGCCGTCCTAGCTGCCCTAGACTCCTTATCTCCCTGTCACACCCTCCATCATCCTCATCTGCACATAGGGCTTCGAGAATCGCTTCTGCTTTCTTAGCCCCTACTCCCTTGAGTAGCCGAATCTGCGCTACATCTCGTGTGTTTACAATGTCAAGCAGCCGTTTGGTCCTTGGAGTGCGAGTAGACTCTTCTTCTAGCGATTTGGGGGACACGTGGACGGCGAATTTGGATTTGGGAGCTTTCTTGGGCTTAGAGTAGCGAAAGCCGTCTGAAGACTCGTAGTCGTCGGCGTCGCTGATTGGTTGGGGGGCATCGTAGTAGTCGTCGTTGTCGGATGTTAGGCGTTGGCTTGTCCTCTGGGGATGCTCTTTTTCAACAGGTTGAGGGTGTGACTCATCCGTTTTTGCTTGTCTTCCATCCTCTAATTGCATCTTTTGCACATCCAAGTCCTTCTTTGCTTTCAGCTTCTCACGTAACCGCTTAATCTTACTATCAAGTTTCGCATTGTTGGGGAAGTACTCTCTAGCCAAAGCATACATCCTTAACGCACTCGAGTCCTCGCCTCTCACGGCGTGCTGTTTCGCCATAAGCAGGAACGTAAGCCCTTGCTCTCTCCCATCATCCTTTCCTTCGATCCTCTGCTCCAGAAGCTCCAGACGTTTTTGGACCTCTTCACTGATTTCCGGGACCGGGGCGATGGATGGTTGATCTAGGGCACGTGTGGCAAGTATGTCTGTGACCTTTCTCTCGATCATGTTTTCGAGAGCTTCCTTTGACATGGCGGGCTCGGGCCTGGATATCATCCGATCGGGACTCCTTCGTTTTGGGGGACGGGAGGCGTGAGAAGAGAAGGACCCTGATGGACGCTTGAGAGGTGAGGAGCGATGTGGCGGCTCTGTACGTATTGGACGAGCTGCATCGTTGGACTGCCGTGCTCTATCCGAATATACAGAAAAGGTCTTTGCTGGTTTGGTGTCGCCTCGCTTAGAGATTAGATTTGGGGCATGTATTGCAGCATTGTGAACAGCAGTAGCCAGAGGTCTCAGAGGCTGTCTCTTTATTGAAGTCCCGGTAAAAGTTGGTACAGCTCGGTGGCATTCTTTGAAGGTTGGTTCGTTCTCAATCTCCCGGACTTCGATCTTTTTCGTTCGGTTCGCAAAGTTCAGAGAGCTCAATGTGTCCAAGTGGAATGACCTGACAGGAGCCAAGTTGAGGATCATGACCGTCATCCCATTGTTCTGACCTAGAGAAAGAATACGGGTCATCTTAGATTCGCGGTAGGGGACCCGCGCTTGCTGCTGACTGATAGCCTCGACGCACTTTGCAAGAACGAAGAGGCTTTTATTGATGCTGGATGATTCTACTAGCCTTTCTTTTCCATTGTCCGTTCTCCGGTTATCCTCTGAGCCTGCTAGGTCAATTGCAGAAGCCGTGCTAACTCGAATCTCCTCGCCTGTGGTGACCGCAATTCTGATGCAGAGTATTGCATGAGAGCGAGATGAGCTTGCGTTAAGCTATATTTCCGAATTAGCACAACTTAAAGCCAGGACTCTTGTGTCCTTACCTTTGTCGCGCTCGTCGATCGATTAATGTTTGCCTGATCGTACAGTTTTTCAAATTCTTTTAAGCTCTCGCAAGGCCTTTCCGTCAAACCTACGACTACGGTTTTGCCTGCATTATCTCGTATTGGCAAACCAGCCATTGTACGTTTCTCAGGCGCCTCGAATAAGTCGAACACTTTGTCATTGTAAATCTCGTAATAGGATAAACCGATCTCTACTTTCGTTTGCCCTGCTGAATCTTTGTCTAGTTTCCTACTTCGGCGATATATTCCAGACAACAACCGTGGAATGACGCCGCGCTCTTGCAGCGTCTTACCACCCCGCATAGTGTGTGTCTTTCCAGTCCCAGTGGAGCCGTAAGCGAATATGGTTACATCGAATCCATTGAACAGGTGTTTGACGGTGGGCGCAACTGCAGTGATTTAGTCAGAAGATCCTTCATGTTTTGTGGTTAGCTAACCTTCATTGTCAAATATTTCCTGTTGATTAGAGTCCCCATCATACACGCTGCTGAATTGGAAAGAAAAATCTTCGCTTTCGTTCTTTGGATTTGGTACCTTGACAACAGTTGGGTGCGCGGCAGTGTCGTCGCTCGCCGCGGAGACGATTACATCTTTGTCTAACTCGTGCCTTTGCTGCGGTCGTATTCTAGCAACGACCCGTATACCCATCACTTGTGCTCTTTCGATGTCCTCCTGTAGTACGTCAGGTCGTTCTTTGTCGCCAAGCCTCAATCCTTGAGACTGATAGTGATATGGTGTTTACACTAAGCGTCGTCACGGCAACGGTGGGATTACATATACGGAAATCGTGGCCGACCTCCCTGCCTTGCAGGCTGGTAGTTCGAACATGACACTCCTAGGTATGATACAACATGATAGTTGACTATCTACAGTATTTCTTGTTTGTCCCATCTCACACTACTAGCTACAGAGGGAATGAAGAAGCTTTTGGGCATAAAAATACATGGTATAAATACAGTATGTAAAGACTTGGATGGATCTCTTAGAGTAGGATCACCTCGCTGTAGGTAAGGACTTGTGGGCTGGCTCAAAATTGACCTTCCCATCCGGCCCTACACTGGCAAGACTCATTTTGGGAGGCTTGTTCGTTACTGGTATTTTAGCGGCCTCCTGATCTGAACTGTCGCGTTTGTCCTCATCTCTCAGTGAGGTAAGAGCTGACTGCAGAGCTCCAGCTGGCGCATCGGCAATCTCATTGATGTCTCGTACTGTGAGTATGTCGCTTACTCTTCCTGCTCGTGTCTGCAGGAGAATTGTGATCGGTCCGTGAAATTGCAGGAATAGCTGTGGTAGGTCAGTGTACTATAAACGACTGTCAAGGGCCACACCTACTCTGTCACCCCAGATAGTCCTTCTTGACCACGTGCGTAGGGTGAAGAAAACGTTAGAAATCGCTCGCCAGGTTTCAGACTCTCGCATGACTCTGAAGAACTTTGTATCGGGTAGTATGCCAGAGAAATTAATATCAGGCACTTGTAACCGCAAGGATGAGGATTTCAGCCGATAGGGAGAAGGTGGAGAAGAGTTGATGGAGTACGCTACAACATTACTGAAACATACTTTAGTGAAGGAATTTCAAGGCGGATTAAACATCGTACCCTGGGTGAGCGATATAGTCTTCCCCCACCCCGAGAGTGACCTGGAAGATAGAGCCGCGGCCTGCAAGAGCAAGCAATCCCCTGCCGGTCACCTCGGAATTACCCAAGTATGCGAGGCTCTTCACTGGTCAGCAACTGCGACAAAGAAGTCGAGATGTGGTTGCATACCGTTTTTTGATTGATAGTAGGCTTCACCGAAAGAGTTTGTCCCGTCCAAGCAAGGAGTACCCGCTTCACGAGCATCCAATCAGTCGAGCCGTCCATTCTAATGACGGCCAGAGAGCTTATAGTCGATTTAGTAGCTATGAGCGCTGTCATCGGACTTGTAGAAGATATTTTCTGATAGAGAAATGGGATCCCAAGGACGAGTCGGCGGAATGGTGCCAGTAATGAAAGGGTCGAGACTGCCTTTAAGACATTAGAACATAAAAGCAGGATTTACGAACATATAGCTGTAAGCTCACATTCTCTGCCTTCCCTCCGACGCTGATCAGAGTACCGCGTCGAGTGTACAACGGTTGTGATGCGGACAAGGAAATCGAGAGAACAGGAAAGGACGAGCCAAGAACCTCAAATCTGGCATCTATCAATACCATGAGCATATAAATTAGGATAAATTGCGAATTTACGTACCTGGAATCTCCGCACTTGAAATGGAAGTAGGTTCAGACGTGAGAATATCAAGGTTGCTGGAAGGCGCTGTAGAGATCTGCAAGCCTCGCCGTCCAGATACTGAGGGCTGGTTCCTAAGGCGGACCTTTTTGGAGCAGCTCGATCTCCATATGGCAGCGCCGTTCAATATGTGGCGCATAGCTGCTGAGGCCTCAATCTGTCCGCATTTTGGGGAAGGTGAGCCTTGTCACGGCCAAATATTTGGAAAACAAACTATCCCTGTTTAGGGCTAGCATCGGGCTTATTATTTGATAAAGCCGACCTCCACCACTACCATATCGAAGCACTCAAGTATCTCATGTCGGTGGTTCAATTTATTAAGCGCGCTTTATATTTCCAGATGCGACTTGGGACTATAATACAACTGAATATAATGATGACTACTTGTGACAGGTAAAGACATCACATCCAGCGCATCAGGCGCAACATGGTGCGGCTTGGGCTTTTGCCCAGATTGCATAGTCGGACATACATTCGCCCCCATCCAGTATCGATATTTCCTCTCAAGCAACAAGCGCTAAATCGACAGATACCTCGACAATTTACAAATACTGCCAGAATATGGCAAAAGCAACTGCCTGCAGACCAGAAGGCGGAAGCTCAGATACTTTTAAAAGCTGACTCTCTGGAGAACGTCATGCCGGAGGCGGTGCTAAGACCATCAGATGCGAGATCGCACACAGGGCTGAAGACAGATCCCCTGCTATCAGAGCAGACTGTCTCAAATAAAGAGCAAAGAAAAGCGGATTGGGCAATTATGAAGGAAATGTCAAGATATCTATGGCCGAAGGTAAGCCATGCGTGCAGCAAGGCTTTGACGGGATTGCCTGACGGCAGGTATAGGATGATCTAGGTGCGAAGATCAGAGTTGGGACAGCTCTGGTTCTCCTTGTTGGTTCAAAGGTGTTTTCCAGATACATAGTCACTAGCAAATACCGAAGCTTAAATCAAGACAGATCCTGAATGTGCAAGTCCCTTTCTATTTCAAAAGTATTGTCGATTCTATGAATGTCGACCTTACGGCGCTTGGGGGCACTGCATGGACAGTCGGTGGCGCAATGATAGTGGCATGTACGGAAGAATTGTCTAATTGGTAACGCACTTATAACTTCGTCCAACAGATGGGGCTACGCGAATCGGAGCAGTTATATTCCAAGAGATCCGGAATGCGATCTTTGCAAGTGTAGCGCAAAAGGCAATCCGTCGAGTTGCGTGCAACGTTTTCGACCATCTACTCAGACTGGATCTGAATTTCCACCTGTCGCGGCAGACAGGAGGCCTCACGAGAGCAATCGATCGGGGAACTAAAGGTATAAGCTTCCTCCTGACGTCGATGGTATTCCATATTCTACCTACGGCTCTAGAGATCACAATGGTGTGCGGGATTCTAGTAAGCACGAAGGTATACAGAACGTCGGCTAGCACTGACTGCATCAGACCTACCAATACGGTCCTAAGTTCGCCGCTATTACCGCCGTGACTATGGTTGGCTACACTGCCTTTACAATTCTTACCACATCATGGCGGACTAAATTTCGAAAACAAGCCAATGCTGCAGACAATCAAGCTGCAACAGTAGCCGTGGACTCTCTCATCAACTTTGAAGCTGTGAAGCACTTTAACAACGAGAAGTTTGAGGTCGGGAGATATGACTCGGCCTTGAGGGCCTACGAAAGTGCCTCAATTAAAGTTACCACGTCCCTTGCTTTTCTCAATTCAGGCCAGAACGTTATTTTCTCCAGTGCGCTGGGAGCAATGATGTATTTAGCTGCCGATGGCGTTGCGAATGGTACCCTCACCGTAGGCGATTTAGTCATGGTTAACCAGCTGGTTTTTCAGCTCTCTGTTCCGTTAAACTTCCTCGGATCTGTTTATCGAGAGCTGAGGCAGTCTCTGTTAGACATGGAGACGCTGTTCAATCTCCAGAAAGTCAACATTGCCGTCAAAGAACCTGCCAAGCCCACCCCATTACGGCTGACGGAAGGTGGGGAAATCAAATTCGAGAATGTCACATTTGGTTATCATCCAGACCGACCTATCCTGCGGCATCTAAGTCTGGTTATTCCTGCAGGACAAAAAGTCGCTATTGTGGGGCCAAGTGGATGTGGCAAATCTACCATCCTTCGCTTACTTTTCCGGTTCTACGACGTCCAAGAGGGGCGAATCTTGATTGATAACCAGGACATCCGAGACGTCAGCTTACAGAGCTTACGCGAAGCTATCGGTGTTGTTCCACAGGACACGCCGCTCTTCAACAATACGATCGAGCATAACATCCGGTACGGGAACATGAAAGCTTCGTCGGAAGAAGTGAGAAACGCTGCTAGGAAGGCAAGGATCCATGATATCGTCAATGCTCTCCCTGCTGGGTATGAGACCATGGTTGGAGAAAGAGGCATGATGATATCGGGTGGGGAGAAACAGCGAATGGCTGTGTCGAGGCTGATACTAAAGGACCCGCCGTTGCTTTTTTTCGATGAGGCCACTTCGGCTCTCGATACGCACACCGAGACAACGCTGTTGCAAGAGATCAATAGTATCCTCAAAGAGAAGTCCAGAACAAGTGTCTTTGTGGCACATAGATTGCGTACTATCTTTGATAGCGACAAGATTATCGTGCTACAAGACGGGAGGGTAGCAGAAAGTGGCACACATACTCGACTGCTCGAGAAAGGAGGGCTATACGATCGACTATGGACAGGTAAGCTGCTTGAGTCAAGAAGAAGCAGAGAGCTACTGACAAAACAAACAGCGCAAGATACCTCGCTTCCGGATGTAAGAGATCGTGATGAAGAGGTCAAGGAGCAGCCTCGGTGATGATCAATGTAAGATACGCATCGCTGGCGTTGGATAATGTCATGAGCAACTGGTTCTGGTCTGGATATTTTAGATACCTGCACGTCTGAAATCTCAATCTCAATCTCAATCTCATCAATTCAAATCAAATCAAATTAAATCAAACGCTGTTCTGCCCATCGAATTATTCAAGTCTCCAGAGGTTATGTACCAGTCATAGTGATGCGGTTCAAATTTAGCCTCATCTTCATCGTTAGGTTTTGTCATGCATTTCTTCGATGCTTCGGACGTCACCTGTGAGTAGGGTACGAATAAAACCGTTTTTTCTACAAAAAGCGTGTTTCAAACATCCTAGCGGCTTTTTATTGTTTTAAACAACGCTTTATATTATATAAGCATACAAGGGCCATTTATTGGAGGATTACCTCGCTGTCGCCACCTCGCTGTCACCTTCAGCTGCTTCAGCTGCTTCAGCTACAGGCATTTTGACACCCCCCATAGCTCAGTGCCTCTGCAACGAGGTGGTAGGCCAGCCAATCAGACTGTTGCTAACAACTATCGGCAGGTAATCGTACCCGGAAGACGAAATACCGTGCAATGCCTACGCAGTCACCGGCAGATGGCCAAAGGAGCTTCTCGTCAGCAGAGTCATCTGAACCCGTGCGTGAGCTGAAGAAGAGACTCCGCTATACACAGGGCGTTGAAGTCGATGAGGAGGAGCTATGTGAAATGGAGGATAGACTATTGCAGGAGGAAATTGCTATGACCAGGCTAAATCCTTCGAGCGAGGACACCCTCAACGAGTATTTGAATAGCATCATCGACGGCCAGGTGCTTTTGGAGCTTCCTTTACATGGTGAAGGGGTCAACCTGCAGGCTAATTAACCCTCTATTAATTTGCTACTATAAATATAAGCCACCCCTTGTTTAAAACCTCCTTCAAAAAGCGTGTATAAAACACGCTTTGAGCTAGCCTAAAGAAGGTAGTCAAAAAACATGTTTTAAACACGTAGGTACCTGTAAGGGATCGTTGCTCACGGGGCCTTCGCTCAAGCCACGCGACGGTGACGCGAGTCGCCGAATCCCTGTAAGGGTTCAGCCAAAGCCTAAAGGGGAAAGCCTACTTGGACCTCACGTGCACCTTTACCTTTCAACGTTCGTCTCAAATACTCCTCACTCCCCTTCACCACCCTTTACATATACCGCTCTACATACCTACGAGTAATTCGACAGCAACTGCTCTCCCTGCACTCGAGATTGTGCAATACTCACCTCCTATCCAACCCTTACGCATCCCAGAAATGGGCTTCATTGAAAAGATCCAAGATAGTCAGTCCCTCCACTTCTGCCCCTTCCTCTCGTCCTTTTTCGACCCAACACTCCAAACCTCCGTGCTCACAACCCACAGAAATCGAATATCTCCGCCTGGAACAACGCTATACGAAACGCAAGCCGCGTGCCGCCTTCGCCAGCGACGCTCAGTATAAAGACGGGGAATACGTTTACAGCCCCACCGGCTCGACGAACACGGTTACTGGAGGAGGGGGCAGAGGAGGAAAAGGGTGGGTGGGGGGTGTGGGGGTGAAGGTCCAGGAAGTCAGGGGGAGATGATGGGTTGGGGATAGGGTTGTGGGTCGCTTGAGATTCCAAGGTTAAGGGGGAAGGCGGGTTGTTGATGGTGCATTAAAAGGGTGTTGCAATACTAGGGGGTTCTGGTCCTGCATCAATTAGCGCTTGGAGGGCTTCTGTACTGGCATGTAACTCGTTTGTGCCAGCTGCTTGTTTGGCTTGATGCTGACGAGATTTTATATAGGATATGGCTGGCACGAACATGATACTTGGTTTTAATTACAGCTTTCTCGTCCACAGTATCTACATCTGAAATATACAATTGAGTCAAAGCTGTACCGATGTCGCACATTCAAGCTACATTAGACAATTGACATACATGATCGAGCGAGTACACTATGTCCCTGGGAAGGAGATGGTGGTCTGGCCGCGCTCTGGGTCCCGCATCCTAGGGATAGATCAGTTTTGATCATCAACTAAAAGGACATGGTATACGAACTTGATGATCTTAACATCCGGCCCCGAATCGACATTGCCCATTGACTGCGGCGTGATGAGAATGAATTGTTTGCCCACAGACTTCCTTGCTGCGTTGACCTACCCCGACTATGAGCCATGTGACAGGTCTAAGGGTTTAAAGTCTTACCATTAATTTCATACTGACATCTCGGTTTACACTGTCCATGAAGACATCACTAACTTTGGTCAGCTCATGATTCAATCAACGTAGGGATACAATGCGAAAAAACTTACAATTCGTCAAGGCAGCGAATAGGCGCGCCCATGGCGTCCCAAAGAGATAGCAACAGACAGATGGTGGAGAAGGATTTCTCGCCACCCGAAAGAGTTTTCGTCTCACGACCTTGACCACGCTGGGTGGTCTCGTCAGGTTCAACCTGCCGCAAAATCAGTATTGTCTCGAATGGCGCTGTTGGTGGAGGACGAGGGCAGTACGTGTAGATCGAGCTTCTTCTCTTTATGGTTCGCAAGTAATCTGCCTCGAAAACTACGCTCACTTAGCAAATAAAGGAATTGTAGTCTAGCACGTGCGGTGATGGCTTTTTGGAAATACTTCCATCGTTCCTTGCGGTTGACGAGCGTCTGTTTCAACATCTACGGGCGGATCAGTAACACCTCCGTGCTCAAGAAGTTCTTCAATCTTACCTGTGCAAGTTGCTCCACATCGTTGACTTGCTTTTTTGCTTGTTGAAAAGCCGTCACCGCTGCTGTAGCATTTTCGGCGATTTGCTGCTTGCTACCGCCTATCCTGTCCTCATATTTCTTCAAGTCGGTCACGAGTTTTTTGAGCTTGTTGTCAATACTTTTGCCAGTCTCGCCAGCATCGACAGGCACCCGTGGGCATATCGCATTTGCCTGCTCAATGAAGCTTCGGACCGTTTGGCTTTTCTCTTCACGTTCCCGCTCTTTGACTTGCATGCGCGTATGTTCATCTTCAATGGTCTGTAGCGCTTTGTTCTTCGCTTGCAATGCAGCCAGCCGCTGGTTCTCCAGTTTCGTCGCTTTACTTTCAGCCTTGAGAACCTTGGCCTCTGCTTCAGCAATTTGAGAGTCCATCTCCGACATCTGCTCCCTTGAGATTTTCATTGCGTCTGTGGCCTTATCAATGGCATTGATAGACTCTTCGTAAGACCCTTCATGCGTGCTCTTTTCTTCCTCAGCCTCCCTCAAATGGTCTTTCAAGGCGTCTAAGCGACTTTCTTCAATGGCATCACGATCCAAAGCGTCTTGCAGGTCTCCTACAATGGTTTCAGCCCTCTGCAGGACAATCACAAGCTCTTTCTGCTGTCTATTATGTGCCACTATGGCTTGATTGCACCGGGTAAGATGGTTTTGCCTATCTCTTCGGTTCTGCTCGATGTCGTTGAGTTCAGCTTTAAGGCTTTGAAGTGCCTCCCGTTGGGACCTGGAAGCATGAGCACTAGCAATTCTCGAACCACGGTCGGAGAAACTCACGTTATTTGATATTCAACGTCAGTTTTCATACGTGGAACACCAGTGAAAGGATCAATATAGCCTTGCGCCAAAGCACCACCATACCCGTAATTGAGTCTGAGTCCTGCCCCTGGCTTGACGTTTTGGGTGAAGCATTGTTTGACGTTTGGTAATCTGCTCGCTTTCATTTTAGCAATCGCCTCGCCTCGATTCTCCATCAGAATAGTCTGCTCGATAGCTTGGTTGATAATCAGCTGCTTCCTGACAAGGTCGTTGTCAATCTGGTGCCAGATCAGTATGGAAAGGCAGGATTGCGCCAGTGGCTTACCTCGAGGACCCTGAGCGATGTATCAAACTCTGGGTAGGGCTCATGATTCGTAGTATCAATCAAAGCATTGTTTCCGATGAGAATAGGGCAGATACTGCGTTTGTTAGAAGTCGAGACATTTAGGTAACTACTGCACGATGTAACATCTCACCATCCAAGTCTCTGCATTAGACCCAAGAGTCTATTTTGATCTTGCTTGCTTGTTACCACAAAGCTATTCAAAGCTCCTCCGAAAGACTTCTCAAGAACGCTGGACCATAGGGGCTTCAGTAAGCGAGCATGACTTCCTATAGGACCCACTGGCTGCTGCTGAAACCCGTCATCTTGCCGTATGGCACTGAGAAGGCGTGGCATATTGGCATTGTAAGCGCCTTGTCGCTGTCCACGGTCCTTTATCAAAGCATCCAACCGCTGTTCACATTGCTGTACTTCGGTCCTCTTGTCTTTCAGTGGTCTTTGTAACTCTTCAAGGTCGATCTCAGCCTGTCTCTTGTCCTCTTCCAGTGCGCCAATCCCTCTCTCGTGGTCCCCTAGTTTACTCCAAGCATCAACGACGCCGGCTCTCTTCTCCTCAATTTCTGCGATTCGCCTCGAATGACTCCCACCATTTGCGTCGTCGAGCCGGCGGTTTTCAGCTTCAATGTCGGTCTTAGCCTTTGTGATTCTGCCCTCCGCAGCTTTCATATGGTCCTTGATCTGCCGCTGTTCTGCCTAGTCCTGAGATCAGCGCAGCTTTCATATAAAACTCTAGATATGCTATTACCCGAAGACTCATCACATCAGCTTTGAGTTTATCAAATTCGACCTTGGCATTATCCTTCTCCTCTAACATGGGCGCCCGTTCAGCTCTGACATTTTCGACCGCGCTTCTAGCGTTTTCATGGGCCTCATCAGCACTGGTGAACACATCCGCAGCCTCAACGGCTTTTGCTTCTGCTCGTCCAATCACGACTTGGGCCTTGCGGAGATCGGTATCGTACGACGCCACGTATCTTTCTTGCTCTTCTACTTGAGCCCATGCCATTTGATGCGAGTAATTCTGGATCTTAGCCCGGAGTGAGTCTTGTTTATCTGACAGCGCGAGCAGTGACCTCGCTTTCCGTGCCTCTTCCTCGAAAACTTTCAAGTCATTTACCTGCTTGAAAAGATCTTGATCGATCTTGTCAATGCTTTGTTCTATTTGAAGGTAATCTCCGTCGAGGTGCTCCAACTGAGTTCCTTTCATGAAGAATTTGTACTTCTCCACTGGAGATGAGTTATTCAAGAACTGCCGTGCCATATCTTGGGTCAAAACGTTCATAGGGTTGTCGATTTGAAGAGCGAAGTAATCGCATATCTCTTCTAGATCACTTTTTCTCGTCGAGATGAGCCTCCCAGTCGAAGTTTTTAATTTGAAGCCACTACTTCCGGTCCGTGAGAAAATCCGCTCGACGATAATAGAATCTCCATAGACCTCATGCTGATAGGCACTGCTGGCGGTGTTCTTGATCTTGACACTCAACACACAAGATCTGATGACATTAGTGCCATGTGGAGCTTTTCAGTGGGCTCAGCTCACTCCTGTCCTTCCTTTATGAAGCTTTTCAAGCTTTGGCCCCGGTTCGTCGCCGTTGCTTTTCCACCAAGACATATCGTTATCGCCGTCAAGACCGCGCTTTTGCCGCTCCCGTTGTGCCCGATGATAAAGTTGATAAGGGGACCAAGGGTGACTTCAAGATAGCCATGGCACATGAAGTTGGTACAGGTGACTGATTCCAGGATACCATTATCTGCAGGCTCGTTATCCAGCTGCTTCTTGCTCCGTTGCTGCGTAATAAATTGTGTAGCCTGCTGTTCCAAAACGTCCTCGTCCGTCAATGCCTGGGAGTCATCACTGTCGGAGCTTTCGCTCGAGACTCGAGCTTTCTTCCTCTACAAGGAGGTTAGCATGTACCAGCTTTGCGAAGATGGACCGTAGACTTACAGAATCCCGTCGTGGGTTTGAAAGCGTGCTTTCGACATCGGAATCATCCGCCTCTTCGTCGTCTTGGGGAGACCGCAAGCGCTTCATCGGTGCCATTTTCGATCGAAATGACAGCACCTTACATGATATGAAAAGGACCTACCTCACTATCCAATCTTGCGAATTTGCGATTTCTAGGGTGACGCGTAGGCGTGACGCGCTAGCGGGAAGTTATAGCCGATCTAGGTGACCGTATCACGTGCGTATCACAATTTGATACTAAGGTATCATCCTGGAGAGCACTCCAACTACATTACCCTCTACATACTCAACTCATCCAAACAATGATCTAATAAGTATTCACCACCCCCTAAAGGAAATAACAATGCTCCTCTATCCAAGACGTTGTGGAAGCCTTGCCGTAAAACCTACCGCGAGTTGTCAAAGCAGCTATCCGCAGCTCAGGTACATGATAGAGCGGGGAGATCACAGCACCTTATTCGCTGCCCTACAACGCACGAACCCTTCGAATGCGGCCATAGATTGTTGAGCTTCTCGGACAACTTATTCATATTAGGACCGGTTTTAGCAATTGCCTGCCTCGATTTTCCTAACAGGGCATGCTTCAATCTTGCCCTCAGATCTTTATTTGATCAACTGAGTATCACATCTTCGATGCCTTTTCTCCATTATAGCAGCCAAGGCTCGGTAGAATTTTGCTCTCAACTCGTTGGTGTCCTCGAGACCCACGCTCACTCTCACCAGGTCAGCTTCAACCCCGAATTTGGCGGCCTGCTATCGTCAGCAAACCCACCCGGGTTTAATACAATATACTCACCCATTGAAGTTCCTGGTAGTGGGCTAGCAAGACATAAGGCGAACTAGTAACGTCAACTCAATGTTTTCCTCCAAGCCCCCTCAAAACTTACCTCAACGTAAAATTCGTTCCAAGACTAGGGCCTTTATCTGTCTCAAGTTTATCGTAGAATACGGTAGCGTCTTCGGTCGAATGAAACGTTACGGAAAGAAGCCCGCCATAACCTCCGTTGGGATTCCGACAATGGTCGTAAAATGGGCGTGTTTCGTTGAATTTAGGATAGTAAACTCTCTTTACTATTCCTCACGATCAGTAAGACTTCTTCTGAATTTGGTCTTCCAACCTACCAACTGGCGAAGCAAGAAGGGTCTGGCATATAGCTTCCGCGTTTACGTTTATTCGTTCTATTCGCGAAACAAAATCTCGACTATTTCTTTCCATAAAGATAGCATCTTCAGCCCAGTAATTATCTTCATACTCTTTATTAATGGTTGTCTTTAATCGGTTATAGTATTTGCCATTGGGGTTGAGTATAGAACTTATAGAATCATCAATATCTTTCTTCCACCCATCTTGCCGATATGAATGCTTACCAGCCACCCATCACATTGCTGTCGCCACTGAAAATCTTTGTGAGACTGCTGACGACCACATCTGCGAAAGGTAGAACATGTATATTCATAAAATTTCCTATGGTCTCATCAACCACAACAGCAAAGTCATAGTGATTGGCCAGTGACCGAATGCGCTCGATATCGGGAGATGCCAAAAGTGGGTTTCCTGGGAATTCGCAAAATAGGGCAAGGAACTTATCCCCGTTCTGACAACGTCGCTCGAGGTCGTCAAGATCTTCTGAGGAACCATGTCCGTAGAAGACACACCCAGGCCCCCACTTTTCTAATATCTTGAGGGTATCAATATAGGGGAATCTCGAGTGGGTCAGCTAGCAGGCCACGAAAATGGCTGACATACACGACTCACCCATAGGAGATGCTCTTCCTTGCTCCCCTACATGCCATCATGATCTTATGGGTATTGAAGATGGAGCTCATACCACTCGGCCATAGGTAAACATCATCTTCCGAAAATCCCTGCACTTGTCTTGTGCGTAGTGGTGTTGCTGCTACCTCCAGTGCCTCATGCAGATCCACATCCGCGGTCAAAGCACCGGCTATCCGCCTGCGTATGGCTGATTTCGCATTAGAAGCCAGTGACACATCGAGATTTCTACCGTAACGCTCCTCTAAGAATTGCATATGCTCCTTGCCGTCTAAGCCTTTCATGTTTGCTGCTATCCCGTTGCCATTCTCGGATATTTGAGAGGCATTTTGAGGACCAATCCCAAGCATTTCCTTCTGATACCTTCGTGGACCTTTGCCTAACTCATGATGGCTTATTGAGAGCTTCTCGGTACGTTCATCACTGGGGTTCTTTGCTATCAAATAGCCATCATCGAATGCCTTGTGGCAAAGCTCTGCACGCCGACTGGAAATGCCATCTCCAGTATGTTGCCAAAAGACCTTTGCAATATTTGAATATTTGCTTGGAAACAATAGAGCAGCCAGGGTAGGTAAAACACTCAGCCCAGGATCTTTGCCAACATTGAAAAGAGTATTTGACTGCGGAAAGAGTTCCAAGATTCTGACATGCTTTTCGGTGTCCAACGTAGGGACTTGCTGCTTGAAAAATGTCACGCATCTTGCTGCAATGCTATAAGACGGAAAGAGATATGTCTGTTCCGCGGAACAGGCGTACTTCTTGACAATAGCATCTGCAAGGTTTGTTATGATGCTGTCTATAAAAAATCTGCCGCCAACTTGATTTAGCACTGACTAGCGGAAGAGTAAAACTACACATGCTGACCTTGGATATCCATTTTTCATTTTGCTCACTACCCACTCTTCGCCTTCCTCGTAGCCCACACATGATCTCCATGTTGGCAAAGATACACTTACGGCCTGGAACACTTTTTTCAATTTGACACTTTCTCAGCCAATATGCCTGAAAGAATGACCTACATGTGGAGTATCCGGGGGAATTGCCTGGCCGATTACTTTAGACATGATAAAGTTTGAGTGTAAGTATTGTTATCATGTGGATATTTGAAATGACGCAAATCCAGCACATGGCTGACGGGAGGACCCGGAGGCTCAAAAAAGATCTACAGTCCGTGCGTCAAAGAAATTAGCGAGATAAATTCTACGAGTAGGCTTTGTGGTAAACTTCCCCCAGGGTAGCTTCCCTACGATACCGACTTAACACTCGTTGTAGACCTGACTACAAATCTGGCTCATACCCCTCTGGGCCAATCTACCCCTCGCTATGGCAGCGCATGCAACCAAAAGAAGGAAAGTGAATTACCAAGCAAGATCTGAGAACGAGGATGGACGTGGCGCTAGCGACAATGGCTCGGCAAGTTCGACAGATGATGGTGGTGCCGTGGTTGAGGAGAATAATACTTCAGGTATAAGACATAATGCTCGTGAAGGCGCCAAGACACGCCTGGATGAAGTGGGTCAATTCGCCAGCGGTGCATACAACTCGAATATGTTCAAGCTACAAATGGACGAGCTGCTGGTGAAGGTGCGGCCGAAGTCCGAAAAGCGGATGTCGAAGGTCGAAAACGCTTTGCGCAAGCTCAAGAGCATCATTGAAAGTATACCGAGTCAGGAAGCATTACCGGTAGGTTATCAGATCGGGTCTCAATAGATAGTTCCTCTGATTGAGAAAATGTCCAAATTAGATTCCAGAAGCAGAACGCAAGATGAAATCTCACCAGATCCGCATTCCTTTTCCAGAGCCCCGTCCAGGTATTGAGGCGAAATATACGCTAGCATACGCTAAACCGATCAACGTTAATGTCGTTGGAAGCTATGCTCGGAAGACTGCTATAGAGGTGGATGAACGGCTTATGGTTGATTTGGCGGTCACGATGCCCTCAGTATGAGCCTCCAAACATGCCAGCCCAACGCCGCTAACTCAATCCGAAGCACATTTTCCAAGAAAAGGACTTTCTCAACTATAGATATTTTTACAAGCGAGCATATTATCTAGCCTGCATTGCTGCGGGCATTCAAGAGGCAAACCACTGTTTACCTTGTCTGCAACATACCGCATCCAGAATCAAGCTTCCATTGTCGGAGGGCTGCAACTTTGTTATTAACTTTGCCTATCAGAGTGATAACCCCCTACAACCGATCATAACCATTGACCCTGACCTATGTGAGTAATTTTGACTTCCCTATGGAGTGATGACCGTGCTGAAGTTCTTGCAGATGCTGAACATGATGACTTTACAAATTCAAAATGTCAGATCAGAGTCATTCTTGCCGCTAAGGAAGACCTGTTTCCTATCTCAAAGACGTTACCTGATAAAATTTGTATTCGGGTCAAAGGTGGCAACGTTTCTTCTTCATGTACATCAGGTCTACCGACGCCGCTCCACAACGCAACTCTAAGGTCAGAGTGCTCTTCTCTACCTTACTTGGAATTATTGCATGCAGCTTCTTTGCGATCTGACGCCTTCGGAGACGCATGTCTTCTAGGCAGTATATGGCTTCAACAACGCGGGTATGGCGCAGGTGTTACCAATGGGGGCTTTGGTCAGTTCGAATGGGCCTGCATCATAGCCCTCCTCATGCAAAGTGGGGGTGCAAAGGGAAGGCCTATGCTGTCAAGCGGCTATAGCAGCTATCAACTATTCAAGGCGGTTTTGCAATTCTTGTCTACAAGAGATCTAGTGCTGGACCCCCTTTTCATTCAGTCTAATGGGCTAGCATTGGTAGATAATAAGAAACCAGTCTTTTTTGATGGTGCCCGAGGACACAATGTTCTTTTCAAGTTGACGCCGTGGTCTTACACAATGGTAGGTTCAGCAGGAACCCTTGCATTTTGATCCGAGACTGATTCGCCCAGCTACGGCGGGAAGCGAGCATCACACTAAGAGCATTGAGCCAGACACTCTCTGATGGTTTTGAATCATCTTTCATCACGAAGAGTGACACTCTGATGCAGCGGTTCGACAGCATTTTGAAGTAAGCACTCGCGTTCCCCTATCGAAAGTATGAAAGCTAAAACATCCCTAGTCTGTCCATAAGTCAGACATGGATCCCGAAGTCCAGGGATCCAGACTGTATTGATAGAGATCAACAGTTCTGTCAAGAGGCATACAATGCACTGCTGATTGCACTTGGCGATCGCGTAGACGTCATATATCCGATTCGCAGCAAATGCCCTGCCTGGGCTACGGCTTTGGAAAGTATATCAACGGCAACTGAGCCAAGTGTAGCTATAGGACTCCTGATCAATTCCGAGCAAGTCAGCCGAGCAATAGACAAGGGTCCTTCAGCCGAAGACAAGCACGCTGCCGCTGCGTTTCGGAAATTTTGGGGCGACAAAGCGGAGTTGCGTCGCTTCAAAGACGGAAGCATCATAGAGAGCTTGATCTGGAACGGTTCAAGCGCGGAAAATAGTGTTCTGCAGCAGATCGTTCAATATACTATCAGGCGTCATCTTGGGCCAGATATTGCGAAAGGCATCCAAGTCATGGGAAACGACTTCGGCCAGCTGTTGTCTGGACCAATCTCAGGTGGCTCTGATTCTACGTTAATTTACCAGCCTGTAATGATAGCTTTTGGGACCTTTGAAAAGGATTTGAGAAGTTTGGAGGGATTACCGCTCCAAATACGGCAGGTTTCCGCTGCAGGTCCTGCCCTGCGCTACGCTTCATTCAATATACCGATATTACGCCCTGGAGGTCCTAAGATGGAGCCAGCAGACATCTACCTACAATTCGAAGGATCAGCGCGCTGGCCCGACGATATCTCCGCAGTTCAAAGAACCAAAATTGCCTTCCTCCTCAAAATTGGGGAGCTCCTCGAAGATTCAATCGATGGTTTAACATCACGGCTAGGCTTAGAGAACGAAAAGCACATATTCCTGAATATCGCCTTCCTCGACATAACCTACCCAACAGGCGCCATCTTCCGTCTCCGCATCCACCATGAGCGAGAGTTGAGTCTTCTGGAACGCTTGCTAAAAGACAAATCCTATGGCCAAGGACGAAGGGAAGAAATAGCCCATGCGGCTTCAACATACAAGCGTAACTTTGTCCAAGACCCCTTGCATTCCCAAGCCGTTCGTAAACTCAGTACTCGCTTCCCCCTCCTCTGTCCGTCGATGCGTCTAATAAAACGGTGGCGTGACTCGCATCTCCTTTCCCCACATATCAGAGATGAGCTCATCGAGCTCCTTACCATCCGTACATTCTTGCATCCTTACCCATGGCAAGCGCCGGGAAGCTTAAGGACTGCATTTCTGCGGACATTGACGAGTGTCTCGAAATGGAACTGGCGCTCTGAGCCCCTCATCGTCGATTTTAATGGGGAGCTTGCTAGCGAAGACATTGATTCCATCACTTTACGCTTTGAAGCCTGGAGAAGAATCGACCCTGGTATGAATCGCATTATCATGTTTGCAGCTTCGACTCTAGATCCCGATGGGGTGACGTGGACCGAGCAAGGCCCCTCGAAGGTCGTTGCCGCTCGATTTACGAGTCTGGCGAGGGCAGCTTGCAAGGTAGTTAAGACGCAAGGTCTAGACGTAGAGGCACAAGCGTTATTTGTGCCGTCGTACGCCGAGTACGACTTTTTAATTCACCTCAATCGTAAACTCGTTGGGCAAGGCAGTTGGCCGGGAAAGAAGCAGCTCGGATTCAAGAATCTTGAGCTACAATCAATCGACGACAACACCCTCGTCGCATTTGATCCTACGGAGTTGTTCCTGGATGAGCTTTCCGCTATGTACGGCAGTAACATCGTGTTCTTCTACGATGCTCATAAAAGGTCGATGATAGCTGGACTGTGGAATCCGCAAACGGGCTCAAGGCCGTGGAAGGTTAACATGTCGTATTCTACCTTGCCGTTTGCCCAATCTGAAGGGGAAGAAACGATGATAAGTATTAACAAGAGCGCAATTTTGAATGATATCGCGAGGCTGGGGGGTGATATGGTGTCGAGAGTGGAGTCTTTGCGATAAAAGGAAGATATAGCGCGATGAAGATGTCAACCCGAAAGCTCATGGTATACTCATATGAAGTTCAATTAAGAATAGTATCGGTATATCAATGCTACCAGCCTCGCTATGCAGGAAACGAGTACTCCATATTCCACTGTAATGTCCAAGCCTTTCTCCGATGTCATCGATATGTCAACAGCTTTTGACCAGTCTTTCCTTGCACCTTTTGCGAAGAAAAAGCACAATATTTGTCCTTGATAGACACCACCTCGTATACGCCTTCGTCTGACGCACGGACCGTCATAGCGTAATGGTGTGAGACCTCGCTTTTGGTTTCCAGTACAACCGATTTCTTCCCCTTAGCAACGTTTGTGCTCCTTGTGTATCTACAATTCGTTAGCTCAATTCAGAAGATGCTAAATTAGGTCAGACGTACATGAATTCAAAGGGCGGGGTTCCCCCGAATTCGAACAGTATTTCGGCCTCTCCGCCCTCCTGGATATCAACAGTTGCGGTTCTACCCTTGCTGACCCTTACATTTGGCATCTCATGTATCACCTTGGTAATCTCCACTAGTGCTTTGCAAGCATCTGTGCTTCTTTGATCGCTAATGCCCGTGATGGTGAATTCCCCAGGCTTTTCGGCGATCCGTCGGAAATTTGTTGTAGGAACAGAGGCCTTCCTGTCTCGGCTTTCAAAGGTGTAGAATACGTTGAAAGGTGGCGTGCCCGACAAGGTGAAAGATATACGATCGCCCACACAGTAATCGGTTTTTGTTTCAAGAGGAGAAATGCTCGGAATATCGGCAACGCTTACCTGTACGTGCGGAGCGTCGAAGTCCGTTTTCCGTTGGCAGCCACGCGAATCTCGAACTTTGCGAATTGTCACCGCGTGAGTACCAAGGGCGAGGACCCTATGTGGAATATGGAAGTCGTATTGATTCGACCCGATGTTCGGTATGTTGACGGATTCGGGTTTTTTTGTTGCATGGTGCTTAATCTCGATTTCTAAATAGAAGGGAGGGAGCCCAGTCAAAGTCATCGGTATAACTTCATCACCGGCTTCTTCTTCTTTGCAATACTTGTACGTCTTTCCAGCATTACCAAAGCGAGCCGAAGGCCTAGGATGAACCCGCTGTTCCACAGCGAACGGTCGATATCTGCGAGCGTCATGACTATAGAAGCCATCGCTCAGCTTGGTAAACTTGTACTCATACAACCCGGGTTGAGAAGTCTCCATTTTGAGAGAGTCAATTTTGAGACCGGCAGTGGATTTCTTGACGCTCATCGATTGCGGACCGTGATCAGGCTTAAGACGTTGATGGTACTCGAAGGCGAATGGTGGTGTACCAGTAAAGGTAATGTCCGTTGCATCTTCATCACCTTCACAAACATCCTTCTTCACGTGCCTACTTTTAGACTTTTCCTTTGTAACCAGAATACTTTCGGCCACATCCATGGCAGGACGAGGGATCCAGCATACCTCAAACTTCGCGGCAGTTTTGTCCACGGAGCCTGGACAAGTCATATCTTTTACATCGATTATTTCGTAGGTACCTTCTGCATCAACTTCGATGTGGGCGTTGCTGTCTCCAACCCACTGGCTTACAACTTTTTCCTGCGGGTCATCTAAGTTACGATACTTCACAATCCAATACGTGTCCCCTTGAAGCTTAAGGGGCAAATTGACCTTCTTGCCCTCCAGTGCTAAAACAAGTTGTTTACCCTCAATCTTACCAAAGGAAGCTCTGGGTCTTTGAAGGCCAACAACAATCTTGGCCTCTTGCTCTAAAGAGATCTTACAACCGGAGCTGTCTGTAATGCCAGTGAGAGCTAGTGTATACTCTCCTCCCTTCATTAGTCTCTTGGTAGTAAGCTGATAATCCTTTGATTGTAGGTCATCAACTGTGTATTTCTCCCGCCCGCGGTTGTGAACAATCTCATAATCAAGACTCCAAGGAGGTTCCCCAAAGAGATGGACATCTAAGGAAACAGACTCTTCAATACACGCCCTCATCTCAGGCTCTGCGACAGTAAAACGAGCAGAGGCCGGAGGCTTGACATCCTGCTGTAGTCTGAATTTCTCAGATACTAAGGAACGAGCGTCTTGATATACAGCATCACTAATCCGGATAAACTCGTAGGTATAGCGGCCTGCTTGCGAAGGCTGCAGCACCAACTGCGTGTGAAGATGCTCGCTTACTGTGTGATGCTCCATTGCCTTCCCATCCCCGCGACGGATGGTATACCAGATCTGGAACGGGGGGGTTCCAGTAAGGTCCAAATCGACCAGGAAGCCGATTGAGTTCCCAGCACATCTGTCAAGAATGTCTTCGGATCTAATTTCCAAACTTGGCTCAGGAGGGTTTATGAGCAAACAAGAAGACGGTTCCAAGACTTCGCCACTGCACCATTCGCTTCTAACAGACGTTAATGTGTAGAGGCCTGGCTTTACGATATCCATCCCGTGACGACTGTTTTTAACAACGACTTCAGCACTTGGCGCTTCATCGGCATGCTCCTGATTCGAGGGTATCTTGTCTTGAGGTGTAAACCGATAGGAAATTGCGTAGGGTGAGTCTTCAGGCCCACCAGATCCCGTCGAGCTGAAATACATTGGCAGTGAGGCGGGCCTTCCGCTTGCGACCATAATGGGATGATGCGAATCACATCCACGGAGTGCAACTCTCGGGCGTTCATGTACAGAGAAGATCTGTTCTAATGGGCTAGATTTTGAGTACTTGTGCTGGCTTGGTTCATTGGATCTTGAATTAGAGTACTCCACAGTATTGCCGCATGCATCTTGCACCTCATCAATCGAGTACCGCCAACCTCCGCTTACACCGAGAGATTCGTTTAAGGGGTTTTTGATAGTTTGAGCACGTGCCCAGGAAACATCCATGCTTGCGGACGGGTCTAAAGTGACAAGGGTGCCAGATGTCTTCTGCCGCACTAGTGGCGACACTAGATTGTCTGGATGTATGCTAAGAGTAGCTTTTCCAGTATCCTCCTTGTTAACGGTCTTACTGTATTTGATCTTCAGTGGTGGTGTACCTTCTACTTGCAGGTAGAAGTCCGATAGATCGCCTTTGCACTTGTCCTTTCTTACAGATGTGACAGACGCAATGGGGCATTTGACAACCAATGCATCTGACAACCTTCTCTGCACCTCGAGCTTTGACTCGTCAACCACTCTTTGAAGGCGGTATAAACCAGTTTCCATTACGGCGTATCTGAGTTGTAATGGGCCTGAACGATCACTTCGAATAATATCTTTCTCTGCTTGTTTCTTGAGCTTCTTGATCTCCTTGCGAGCAATTATAATTGTCTCGTTAGTGTTGGTGTCCAGATCGACTCGGAGCAGTTCGATCAGGATTGGGTTTGTTTGATTGATACTGATGGGTATAGTGACTGATGATTTTGAGCTTCCAAGACAAAAGTGAGTTTTCTCGGGGTTGAGCATAGCAGAACTATACTCCACAGGTCAGCCAACCATTATCTGCCCTTCGAGATTGAGAATCAAACCCTTCAGGTAGAATGTGAACGATCTGTTTTCCAAGGATCAATGATGAATTGTGTAATATTGACGCTGGCTTGACGCTTCTTTCTGATACAGCTAATTCTCGATCATAGAGAAGTTTTGTGAATGCCACCAGCCAAGCTTCTAATGGGATCTGCTTCGTTGATTAGCGATTTTTCTCACGCTCAACGAACTGAGACCTGACCGGTATGCGAAACATTAACAAAGCATTCATGACGGCATGCAGAACGAAAAGTAGAGTCATAGTTGAAGATGACCACTGCAGCCACGGAACCCTCAGACCGGGCAAACCATACAGGAAGACACTGTCCATTGCGACCCATTTCATGAATAGCCATAGCGAGTCTGTCTCGTCTGACACCAACTTGAAGTAATCGTAGAAACGCCAGCTCGTAAAAGCAACATAAATGCCCAAGATGTACAATCTCTGGGTAGGAGCGTCCAGAACATTGTAAGGGATCATTGGCGCATTGGCGTCGTCACTGGGCTTTGCCGTCTTTGGCAAAGGTGATGTCGGGCCTTGAGCTCCCGGTTTCGTGGCATTTTGGTTGTTATGGTCCGTAGCACTGCCTGGCGTTGTGGGGAACGCTGAGCGAAGGCGGGGAGTGTTCATGGCATCCTTCTGGGAATAAAAGTAAGAAAACTTCTGGGTAAGCGCGCGACGTGTCCGATGCTAGTAGTTGTTCCGCGGAGTGAATTATAACATCGTTTCAGGTAGCTATAGACCCAACGCAGCAAATGTAATGAAGTGAAGGCCTTAACGTCTCTTGAAGATCCAATTAGGAAGCCAGGCTACAAAGATATCACAGCGGCGCGTTTGAAAAATGCAGCCGCCAAAAACGCGCCGCGCTTATGTCGCTTGACATCGATCAGGAAACTTCAACGTCCTCTTAGAATCTACCCTAGTGATGGATACCCAATTTTAAGCTCACCTGCTCTTTAATATTCGCGAGAGCGGAGACTTAATTCACTGGATGTCTGAAAGAGGATGCGTCATTGGTGTTAAAGCATGTGACAATGGCGTTTTACCAGGAAACATATATTCGATATCAACCTCATCTACCAGCCCTGAAGCCTCCGCCATAGGCGCAGAGATCTACAATGGCAGAAGCTGCAAAGAAGAGACGTTTGAATAAAGTGTGCAGCGCTTCACCACCTTCTACGAAGAATAAGATATTTCCCGAAGAGCCTTTAGCTCCAGCTACGACTAGAGACAAGCAGAACTGGAAAGGCTTTTGCGAGATTGAGTCAGAGCCAGTAAGTGCATGGCAGCGAAGTGTTCATCTACATATCAAGTATTGATAGATATTCAGGCTTTCTTCAATGTTATGCTCAAAGATTTTGGTGTAAGGGGCGTAAAGGTGCAAGAGGTTGTTTCTTTGGACGAGGAAATTCTCACCTTCCTTCCGTAAGTACAGATTGCATTACGATCTGCCAGGGAAACCTTCGATTTTTCTGAACTCAGAAGATAGGACGCCTATTTACGGCTTGATCTTTCTTTACAAATGGCATGAAGAAAGTATAGACGAACAAAAAGAGAAATGTCCCGATAACGTTTGGTTTGCCAATCAAGTCAGTGATAACGAATTCCGTCCCAGCTGCCTTGTCACTGATTGTCGCAGACCGTAAAGGATGCCTGTGCGAGTGTTGCCCTCCTAAATATCGTCAACAATGTTTCTGGCCTGGAGCTTGGGGATCATCTGCAGGCATTCAAGGACTTCACCACAGATTTCAACCCTGTGATGCGTGGCGAAGCAATTGCCAACTTTGAATTCGTCAAAGAGATTCACAACTCTTTTGCAAGGTCAGTGCGGCCTCGAACTAAGGTTTGGGGTGGAGTGAAATCTATATTCCATCTACCCTTTGGATCTAACATCCTCTGGTCCGTTAACCTGATGCTCACTATACTTAGGAAAATAGACATGTTGGATGCGGACCTACAATTAAAGAATGACGCCACTCCGAAGAAGAGACGCAGGCAGAGAGCGCAGGCTGAAGAAGACGAGGCGGCATTCCATTTCATTGCGTTCGTACCCGTTGAAAGCAAGCTTTGGAAGCTTGATGGGTTACAGCCGCAGCCTCAGGACCTGGGTAAGAACGCGGTCGCTGTCCCTTAATCGAGCTGTCACTGAATATACTCTAGGGAAAATAGAAAGAGAAGATTGGGTAGGGCAAGTCAAGCCTGAAATAGAAGCCCGGATGGCAGAGTATGAAGAAGGACAAATCGAATTCGCAATATTGAGTCTTGTTAAGGATCCTTTGCTCAGCCACGTTGCTGCACTTGCGGTGAACGTCAAGAGCATCATAGCACTTGAGAGGCGTTTGGATAACGTTGCGTCAGATTGGAAGAGTTATGTGGCTAATTCCACCCTTGGCGAAGGTGCCCTGACCAATGTTATTTTAACTAGCCCAGACCCAGGTTACGAGCTTTGTCAGGCGATGCTTGACCAGGCAGCAATCCTTCCGTCGATCGAAGGAGCGCTCCAAAGCGATCTGATTTCGGAGATCATAGCCCGTCGACAGGAACTTGTCACAGAGCAGGCAAGTCTACGGCTGGCTGTCAAAGAAGAGCAGCAGTCACGAAGGTCGGATGAAGAGCGAGCTGCAAGCAGGCGCCATGACCATGGACCTCTGGTCAGTAGCCTCTTAGAGATACTGGAACACAAAGTTGCTCTTGAGTCTTTGTTGGCTTGATTGGTTGTTTTCTCCCATATCCCGTCTTATCGACCTTCAACGCATACGGAGTAGTGCATATATGAACCATTATCATAATCGAAGAAAACTCCTTCAGTAAGCTGAGAGATATAGAAACTTAAAATCTATTACATGTCTTGAGTTACTCATGGATTAGTATTACAGTGTAAGACCTGTTCATATCCCATAGAAATGCTGGACAACTACCTACAGAGTGGATAGCTGAAATTTTTAGGGTTAGGGCTATGTATTTATGATATGATACACCATCCGGTGTTACTCTATATATTACTAGCGACGTTAGGTAAGATAAGGTAACTTACCTTACCGACAGCCTCATTATATAATGGTACTCCAAATCTAAAGTATTTACGTTTTCCATGCTTGTCCCTCAAAGTAGATATAGCATCAATGCTCGAGCGCCTGGTGCGCACTTGTAAATTGCCTTGTTTATGTTCGCTCTCGAAGCCTTGCCGTCCAATCACCTTAACCATCCTGCAACACAATGCAAGAAAAATCACTACGATTTGACGGTACTGAATCTATTGGCCATGGAGAGGTGCGCGGACCCCTCTACGCAGCTCGAGGTCGATGAAGGTATTCTAGACTATCTCGTTTACACAGCCATTAAATTATTACTGGAAGACAGCAAGTCCTGTAGGCACGGACATGACGAAGCAGAAGCCCATGTCCCACCGGATCTGCCGTTCCAAATGGTAGATTGTAGGCTCCAAGACGCCCAAACTGCGCGCATTTTCGAAGCTTACAGACCTGTAGCATTTCTTGCCATGTTTCGCTCGATGCATCCAGATAGGCAAGGTCCCGAGGAGTTACAGTTTCGTCTACGCCTTCTGAAGTTCACCGCCTTGTACACCAATCGTTCTACGCCCTCGAACATAAGTCCTCCAAGATTTGCTTTGGAACTTATGGTGCCCCAGCATCAAGAGCATGTGAACAGCTTTCGGAAAGGCGACACAATCAAAGGGGAACTTGGACCGCTCTCGCCAATTGAGGCTTCCGCAACACCAGCGGCAGACAATTTTACCACAGCGGATACATCAGAATCAATACCGTCCTTCTCTCTCCTCGACACCCTCCCCTCCTTCATGGCGCTCTCCGCCGCTCACATTTCCCCGCAAGTTCCTAACATAACCGAGATCTGGATGCGTCTCGCAGCCGGCTACATGGCGCATGCAGTCGCAGAGCAATACCTTACCTACAACTCTCAGCGGCCTGAATCCCAAGTTCTCCATGAAGCTTTTGCCTACTGGGGCGATCCGGACTTAGATGTCCAAGAGGGGAGTGATGAGTGGGCTATCAATGCCATGTTCTTCAATGAGGATAATGTTGTGGTGGCGGAATGGGAGGATATCAGACAGGAACATATGCGGGCTCTGGAACCCGGACCAGGGATTTCATTACGGCAGCATTTGAAAGCGCTGGTTGCGCATGAGCTTCCGTTGCCAATATTCGAGGACACCGTAGTCAGTTTTCTAGAGGGCTTACTTTTTGCTTATCCAAAGCCGTATCTTGCTCAGTTGGAGGCTAGTGAGGTTGATGGGTTATCAGAGGAGGCACTCGCGTTGAGAAGAGACTTGGGTTTGGGAGGAGACTGAGGTACAGCCATTCTGTTTTGGAGCAAGAGATACCCCTTATATTTCTACATCTTGTATATCTACTACTGACTTGGTCTTGGTTGGAAGTGCGGGGGTCTGTAATATACATTGAACGCTTCTCAAGGGACTGAACTTTTGCCACTTCCAATTTTGAGGCAGTAGGATATCTACCATCGTATTCCAATAATGGGCAGCAGACAGTCACGATTCGTCCAGCGCATTAAAAAAAGGCATGGCCTCATACTCTTTTTACCAATTTTAGGCGACGCCTCATTCTGCAATGCTGATTTCAAGGGGGTATCTCACTCGAATGGAGAGTGTTCGTTCTAATTTACGTGCCGTGCCGTTCGAAGAATTGAAAACAACGTTCTAATCGTCCGGGTATTCATCCCTGATGTTACTAACAAACATGTTCGTGGCCTCGTCCCATCGCTTGAAATGTTGTCCTGCTAACGCCATCATCGAGCTACTAAACCCCGACTTTACAATGTCAATATTTTCCTCAGCTACGTATCGGACGCTCTTATCTTCGACACTACAACAGATACGGATTAGCAAGACTTTCTACTAGCAGAGATAGCACACGTGTCGTCAGCCTACAGTGCATGATAGAAACTCTGATTTCTCCCTCTTGAAAGTTGATGGACACCCATGTGCGACATCCAATCTTCGTCGGCTTCGCATTTCGCATCCCACCCTGCAATCATCGCATAGTAGTGATATCGCTTGTGCTGGAATACTTGCCCAATCTTGTATCGAACGTTTCCGGCCGTCTCTCTAGTGCGTCTCTTGACTGCTTTGGGCATTGTGTCGGCAGAGCGCATTGCAGCCATCATATCCCGTAGCTGGGCGGATTGCTCCGGGCTTTCGATAAGAGGCAAAACATACTCTTCAATGAGGCCGACGTCCATGGGGAACTTCTTCTCCATGTGCTCCAAAACGTAGGGGAGGAAGCGTGCGCGCGATATGCTGGCGGTGTGCTGATTCCCACCCGCTAGCAGTAGTTGGGCCCAGAGCGCTCCATAAAATGCATTGTCCGTGTCGGCAAGCGTCAACACTGCACTCAGGTCACTGCTGGGGTTGCGAGGGATCATCTGGACTGAGGCCATGATGTTCCGTGCGGTACGCCTGATGATTTCGGCCGTTGGTGAAGCGTCAAGCAGCGTCGATTGGTCTGATTCAGGGACTCCCATAGCAACAAGTTGGGATTTGAGATTGGAGACTGGAGTTTCCACGTCTGTTCGAAAAGGGTCCATGTACATAGGTTGTGCCCTCGAGCCATGTTCTACCGTGCTTCCGTCCAGGTCATGACCTCCCGTAGGCCTTATGATGGCAAGTACATGAAAAGGGAACCCGCAAGGTTGCGCGTCTAGTCCAAGCCGCTTTGCCACGCAACAGTATATTGCCACAGATATCAGCGGCAAGGACTGGTGATGTTCATCTTGAAGTGCTATGCCGATGAAACTATTTTGCAAATCATGGTAGTGGTCGTCGCTCTTGACTCCGGTCAAGTTATGTGACCTCATATATGTAGCAGTCGCTATCGCCTTGTTGCGGGGAGATAGAACAGCGAGGTCTGGCACGTCGGCGCGGATTTCTTGGGCCAGATGGTCGAGACGCGTAGAAACCTGATGCTATCAGCCATTTGTTCTCGAGCCAGCCTTCCAGAGGGTCTCTACTCACGTCGTCGAAATCCCCCTCCCTATCATGCAGGACAAGCATATCATATGCCGCCAGCGCCCTTTCAAGAGGTACCGATTGTCCAGCCTTGAGCTTCACCCACTCTTCGATCGCCATTTTTCGGTGCAAAAATCCCAGGACGGCATCGCTATAATACCTGTACTCCAGTATCAGCTCCGAATATCCGGTCTACTGATATCACTCCTAAGAAGGTACCGTCTCGCCAATACATCTTCAGCGTCATCTGCTACATGCAGATGTCGCACCAGGCTATCCTTTGCATCATAGCCATATTTAACAATTCTCTCACTCTTGTCAATTCGGCTAGTTTGACCCGACAAAATGCTGTTGAGTTGAAGAGTTGTGGTGCGGTCAATGTTGTGGCGTTCCGAGAAGATCTTCTTCCAATCATACTTTGTTACGTCCGCCGCGTATTTCTCCTGAATCTGATGGCGTTGGCTCCAATACTCGAATTGGGTTCGACAGTAGTATCGCCAGAGCAGGGGTTGCGAGAGCTCGTTGAATCTTTGAGAGACTCGCTGCAGGGTGGGGACTGATGCGGGGGGAAGGTAGGTGAGGATCTGGAATATTGTTTCGTTGGGTAAAACAGTGAGTGACGGAGTAGATTTCCTGTTCTCCATGTTGCTATACAATGCAATCCGAGACGGGGGAGTGATGAGAGATTGAGAAGTCGAAGTTCTTGAGTATGGACTGAGGGACCATGTCATCGCACAGCGGAGGGATGGGTATCGCGTCTAGCCAAGAGGATTGCGTCAGAAAGTACGACGCGAGAAATTCAATTTCCTCAGGGCATGCAAAACAGCTTCAACTTAGTTATTACTTCAAACTACGGTACAATGGGCCCAATAAGCGTTATTTCCTTCTACCCTTCGTCTGTTGGCAGCCAAATTCTTACCTACTAGAACTATCCGAATTGTAATCCTCGTATTTGCGTGCTTCCGCAGTACGGGGTATATAAAGGCAAAACCACCTTTCCACCCCTTAGAATCTCCACTCAGCGATTCGAAAGGAAAAAACGCTTGTTCGGATGTGATGAACATTATCACATGACACTGCATCTGCTATATTCCTTACCATATTGATCAACTCCCAAACTCCTTTCATTTTCCTTCTGCTTGACCTTGACCTCATGGGGGAAGAATTTCTTTAGAAAATTCATCAAGGCTGGATCAAGGTTGCCTATTCCAGGATTAGCCCACGTTTCTGCAAGCTGCTGTTCGGTCGCGCTCACCGCTATCAGCTTGCATAACCACAGAGCCACGGCATAAAGGACAATGGTCCTCCCTAGCCCGCTGCATTACAATCATACATCTTATACAAAAAACGTGACCGCACCTCAACCGTATCGGCTTGAACGAGATATTGAAGCATACAGGGCATAGGTAATCATTAAGTTGTGGAAGTACTGAGATCAGCTCCTCAGAGATCCTGAAACACAAAGACTTCGCCATCGTCTGAGATAAGAATGCTTCTGTGATATCGAGATCTGCGAATGTTTGCCGTGCACCCAAAGCCGTCCGTTTGTCAAACTCTACGGTTCTATTTAGCTGATGTGTCGCTACAAGATTTCCTACCACTTACTCTTGAGAATCTTTGTCATGGCTATTGTGTTCAGTTCTTGAAACCTGATGTTGCGAAGCAAAACTAGGTTCAGATGCAAAAAGCGGTCCAGAGCCAAATAGCTTTCTTCCCTTCGAAAACTTTGAGTGATGTTCAGGGCCCGCAGGTTAATCGAGAAGTGTTGCAGCTGCTTCTCTGCTGTTCTAGTCCCGCGGGTATACTTGTCCTGCTCGCTGGTGGAGAAGAAAACTTGAGAATCCATGTAGAGGCTAAAAACCTCTCTCCATGCATACATGTCTGTTCTTGCAGAGTTTTGGGACGGCGCAGCTATTTTAGCAATTTCTTGGCCAAGGCTTCCAATCTCCTTTGTCAGCTCTGCTTTCTCGTCTGTCTGTAGATTATTGAGTCCCAGGACTCCTGACTTGAGCATCTGAAAGAATTCATGATCATATCTCAGAGGGACTTCCACCCGATGATAGTCATCTGCGCCTTCAAGTTGGGTTGAAGCATCACCACCCTCGTGGCTGGCTCTGTCTCCTACTTGGTGCAGAGCGCCTTTCACGCGCTTGCTGGCTTTATTTCCCTCTTCCGGCAACTCGTTATTCTCCAACACCGAGTCGTCATAATGAGCGAGTTCCCGCGTCTTGACAGCTAGACTCCGTAGGTAAGCCCTAGTTTCTGGGGATAGGCATGCATCTATGGGGATTCCACTGTTTGAATTAATAAGGAATATCAATTTCGGTTCGAAAGTCGTGATATTGCCTGTTTAGTGTTTTAGTTTTGGGTGGCTCAGACAAGCGAACCAGAGCAGACCTTCAAATTTATATTGGAAAGGTCGGCCACTATTACAAGGATGATTGATCGGCTGCCATAGCTGCCTTAGTGTGCTCGCATCGAGTCCAATATCAGAGAGCTCAAGCTCCACCTTTTTAATGCACTTCTTCAGTTGCCGATATGCTATGGCAGACTTCACCCAGTGAGTTGGAAAGCCTTCCGATATCAGAGCGGTCTCATACTCATGAGCAAATTTCATGCCGGACTTATTGATATAATACCGCAGAGTTGCTGTGAACACACAAAGCAAGGGCGAGGACAGCGAACGCGGGCTTTATGCCGCTATAGATAAGGGTAGTAGTCGCGGTAATTAGTATCCCACGGATCCCCAAGAGCAAATGTTGATACAGGAGGTTTAACTAAAGACATACTCAACGTGATGCTAGTGCGCCTTAGATCTGTTCGAATGTAATAGTGGCGTCCGGACAAAGAAATCTAGTACACAGTGCTCTCGTGCCCCAGGGTGCCAAGTCAGTGGCATATCCCGTCCGGACTTTGCGGCGATATCTTATCTCTAGCGCCATTATTGTAATTTTACAATTTCTTGAAACAATTACACAGCATACAGTCCTCACAATATCTTCTCAACCAACAGAGATTGACGCACTTTGTTTGAACCGCTTCAAGCCATTAATCGATTATCAGGCGTCGAATCACTGGATGATGGTTCTCGGCAGACTTTGCCTTCACTATGGGAGCCAACCAGTCATCAGGCGCCGGATATGGAGGTCAACAGTGGACTCACGAGGCGCAAACATGTTATTATGAGCTGCTTGGAATTGAGTGTCAGGCTTCCGAAGATGAGTAAGCAGCAAACCTTCATCTCCCAGATCTGATGACGCTTATACACCTCGTAGGATTAAGAAGGCTTACCGCAAGAAGGCCTTGGAACTCCACCCTGATCGAAACTATGGGAATATTGAAGAGACAACCAGGCTCTTTGCCGAGGTACAATCAGCCTACGAGGTGCTCTCTGACTCTCAGGAAAGGGCTTGGTACGACTCTCATCGCGATGCTATCCTACGGAATGAAGATGAGGTGTTTGGGGGGCACTTTGAACAGAACATGCGGGTCACTACGGCGGAAGATCTAGTGCGAATGTTCAGCAAATTCAACGGAAAGATGGATTTTTCAGATTCGAGTACGGGCTTCTACAGTGTACTTAGAGATACGTTTGCTACTCTTGCAAGAGAGGAAGAAATAGCATGCAAATGGGAGGACCTTGACCCCGTTATGTACCCGTCGTTTGGTCACGCATATGATGATTATGACACCGTCGTCAAGCCCTTCTACGCCACATGGAACGGTTTTGCAACAAGAAAGAGCTTTTCTTGGAAAGATGTCTACCGATACCCTGATGCCCCTGATAGGCGTGTACGACGTCTAATGGAGAAAGAGAATAACCGATTCCGTGAAGACGGTATTCGGGAATTCAATGATGCTGTGGGATCTCTTGTAGCTTTTGTTAAGAAGCGTGATCCAAGATTTAAACCAAACATTCAAAGCGAAGCCGAAAGACAACAGATTCTTCGGGATGCAGTTGCGGCTCAGGCTGCTCGGTCAAGAGCAGCCAATCAAGCGAAGGTGGCTCCCCAGGGACCAATACCAGAATGGATGATGCATCGCGAGGACGTTGCCGATGATGAAAGCGATGAAGGAGATGACGAACCTGATGAACACGTTGAATGCGTAGTGTGCAAAAAGTCTTTCAAGAGTGAAAGGCAATATGAAGCACATGAGAGAAGCAAAAGACATACAAAGGCTGTCCAGCAACTTCGAAGGCAAATGCAAAAGGAGAACATAGCCCTGGATTTAGAGGAGAATCACAATGTTGAAGGAGCCAAATCCGCAGATTTTCATGTCACTGGGGAAAGCCCTACAACGGAAATAGGAAATGGCGCTAGCGAAGAGCGGCTGCCAGATCCTCATGTTGAAAAAGATTATGGCGCAGATCACTTAGAGGGCTCCGACGAAGAAAGGACCGATCATACTATCTCAGGGGCAAGCGACGTGGAGCAAATCCCAACCCCTGAATCCCCTTCCTCCGGCTCAGACGACGAATATACCAATCGAGAAAACACGGAAAGTCGTATCCTAGGCCAAGACAAACCACAAGACTCCTCGGGAGTTCCGTCAATCCAACCCGATATCAACGAGCTGTCGCAGAGATTCGCTGCAGATTCCTTGGCTGGTGAAACCGATTCAAGCATGCAGCCAAAGCTCGGAAAAGCCAAAGCGAAACGCGCGAAGAAGGCTACCCAAAGGACTGCAGCGGCCGCCGGCTTGGATACAAAGTTCAGATGTGCAGCATGTCAAGCCGATTTCCCTTCTAAGACTCGGCTATTCAACCACATCAAAGACCTAGGACACGCGCAGCCTGTACCCAAAGTTGCGAAAGTCGGGAAGGGAAAGAAGCGTTGAGTAATTCTGTTTGGGCTTTGGCGTTTAAGGCGAAACACTATGATCGAAATGGCAAGTGCGATAGACTCAGAAAAGGGCGTGGCATAGCGAGTACGTTGCATTGCTAGGTGTTTACGTGGTGTGGAAGAAGAAGATGAATTAAACAGTATTGCGAGCGAAGCAACAATGGTATGATGTATAGCCCTCTTCATTAGGTGAACTGGACAAGCAAATAGAGCTTACAGTATATCGGTAATGTCGCATGTTATGGGTCTTTGTAATTCACCAACGGTGTCATTCGATGTTTGGGCTATGACGACTATGTCAACTGGTCTCAATGAGACTATACCTTTGTTGTTACACATAAGACAGGATTATGAACTTGTCAATTGTCTGAATTGGGCGTTAAAACGCTGCTTCTGAAGAGAGTTTTTCGATCCCTTTAACGGTTCCGGAAAGTATATTGATATTGGATTCAAACATATTGCTAATTCTTGGACTGTACCATTCTCAGTGAGATAGATCTCTACAACATCGTTCATTCTCATTAACCCATTAGTAACGCCCGAAGCAGAGAAACGGGAACGATGTAGATGAATGACTATGACATTGATGTTGCAGGTGCTAGGATTAGGGTTAGAGCGAAGGTTTTGTGTTAAGCAAGAGAACCCTGCTTGATTGAGGCTGCAAGGACATATCCACCGAATTTCGTCCTCACGGGAAAAGCGAAAGGCTCTATGCGCTCGTGGCCTAATTTCCCCTTACGATTTCCAGGGTTACAGGCTCAGCTGCTCTAAAGAGACATACATATGTTCGACCCAGCAATGCTTCGAGCTAGATGCAACGCATTCCATCAAACAAAAACAAAATGCTCGTCCGTCACATCTCAACCAAGACCGGCCTTTGTAGTCTTTACAACATGCGTCACTGGCTGCATAATACCCTTGTTATTCATAGCGCCCAGTGCCGTCCCTGTACTCCACCCCATTCTTTCTAACATGGTCCTACCTCTGTTTTCTGACCCAATTTCGGGAGCGGTGGCGCCCACAACTTCGCCATCTCTATATGACACTCCCGCACTAGCGAAGACGCCTCCTCGAGCCCTCCGAGTAGTTGTAAGATTCTTGGTAGGGCCTTTTGCTCTGCTTTTATCGGGACGATGCATGAAGCGTTTAGAATCCAACCGAGCCTCGATACCACTCAAAGCATCCTCATCGTAGCTAGTTGTACGGAACGTTTTGTAGAGAGTTGGGAAACGAGATGTGCCGCCACCAACAGACTTGGACTTGAGATTGAAAACGTTGGCAATCTCATGAACTTTCTTCCGGTCGTAGGGGTTCATTGGTGGCAGGGGTAGACTGCCACTATTAGCTAAGATGCTGAGAAGTGGTATAAGGGAAACCCACGTTTCTTTCGAAGATACGAGGAATATCGCAATTTCCTTCTTTACGTCTTCCCATGACATGCCCTCCTTATACTTGGCTTTCATGTCTATTTTGCCCTTCTTCCCTAGAACACCTTGGGCGCGGAGCTCTTCGCGCTCTTGCTTACGTGACTTCTTCTTGGATCGGTCATTCTCCCAAGCCGTTTGGATCGAGTTCTCCAGCTCACTGTCAGACAGTTCTAGTGTGAGCTGTCCTCGGTGGCCTTTCGGCTTCTTCCGCAGACTTGGGCGGTCGTGGTCCATCACGTCAAAACCGTTGTATGGGTCCTGTTCAAGCACGTCCGCATTATGCCTTGTAGAACGCAATTCTCTTCGACTTCTGGTCTTCCTCTTCTGTGACCCTAAGGGTTGATTCCAGACCGACAGGGGCAGCGATGACGCTTCGTCATTCCAACCTTTGGACCCTTCTTCCTCATCACCATCAAAGAGGACCAGCTCATCCGAGCCTAATCCAAGCTCTTCTTGCTTGGACAGTAACCGAGCGATCTGTTCATCAGTCATCCTTGCTCGCTTGCGGTCCTGAAGATCCTGCTCATTTTCGCTGTCTTCCGGCTCACCTTGAAGGTCCATTGCTACTTTCTCGTCCACCGTGACGCTATCCTCCGAATTCTCGCAGTCGAAAGAGGACTCTTTCAATTCGACGAGTTGGGTCTCAAATATGCGGATCTGTTCTTCTGCCCTGGGGGTATCAAGACTAGTCGATGGGATCCAACGCGCATCATCGGCAGTGTAGCCTCCACAGACAATGAGGTACTGAATACCTGATGGCCTCGTGCGCTTTGAGAGGACACTCTCGACAATGGCCGGGACGTCATCTGATGTACTCAGGTCATCAAGGTCCTGCAAATCTGTGCTATCCCAGCCAGTGCTGCCACCTGAGACTGCACTCGGCTGCTGCGTGTATTTAAAATCCGACGATTGATCCTGCCATCGATGGCTGTCCGGAACTCTTAGTTCGCGCTTAAAGAGCGCGTTGCCGTTCATTGGATCATTTAGCTCCTTGTCGTCCTCCATGTTCTCAATGTAGTCTGCAATAAGCATGTCTTCTTTAAATTGCTTCAGTGATCGTTTCCTACGTTTGCTCTGCCGGCTCTGTCTTGGCTTCGCTCCGTGATTGAGAGGAATAAGATTCCGTGAAGAAGACTTGGCAGCAGACTTGCCATTCAGTGGGATTGCAGGCCCTGCTGGCATAGTCTCGTCCATATTCGGAGATACAGGGTCGTCTAACACGGTAATTCTATGGCCGCAAGAAGGTTTCATTGGCTCCGTAGTATTGATCAAGGTCTCTAGCTCGAAGTTTGGTGTAGGCTTCGGATTGAACGAACCATTATGGCCAGTAGTGCTCTTCACATTTGCCCGAGGGCGATTCCGTCCTGAGAATATGATGACTTCTTCACTTGAGTCTGAAGACGCGACAGACAGTGAACGCCTTGGTACGGGTTTTGGAAAGCCGGTTTCCGCTGGCGTTTTCGAGCCCTTGACATCTGTAAAGAAATTTTTTGGTATTGGCCCTGGCTCCGCATGACACTCCCTCAGCCCATTCCGTTCGTGAGCCATGACCAATTTATCTTCATTTCCTATAGCATTTGATGACAATAGCTCTTCCTCAGGCAGTCTGTCTTCTAGAGTCATGTTGGCGATAGACTCTTCAGGTCGGATGCCATGGGTAAATGTCTCTCCACTAAAATTGCCAGCTGCTTCTTGGACATGCTCTTTCAGCTCTTCTGAACCCAATGTACCCGCGTTCAAGAAAATCACTTTCGCATGCCGTAGCTTGAGATCTGAATTCCACGAATGGTGAAGTTCCGTATTCCTAGCCTCTTCTCTTAAAGTAAGGGGCGATGAATGATGGACTATAACAGCTGATCAGTACTGTCCTTGGAAAACGTCCTTAAAAAACAAAGGTTGTCATGATGCAAGCACTGACTGTTATTTTGCCATCCGTTGGAAAGTCCATTACTGGTGGATGGGCCAGAGGCACCATTGAGACCCCCACGTTTCGCTGCGGCGTTTCTAGGCAGACCACCGCGGCCACCGCGCCCTCCTTGCACTCCTCTACCCATACAAAATAGGCGTCAGAGTGACTGTACAGGTGTGTTATAATCAGACACAAATGTAGTCATTGATGGTGCAGTGTGAAAGAAGAACGCGCAGCTCTGGCCGGCGGGAGTCCTGAGAATGTAGAAGAGCACGGGCCAATGCTTATCTGCCACTATTTCGCGCTAGAGGCGCGGAATGACGCCGACGGTAAGGAAGCGTGCGCCAGGCAGGTGAGAGGTAGAAGTTACGGGTACAGAGGCTACATATCTACTCTTTGATTACTTCCTTATTCGAAACCACATCCTCCAAGTTCTTCGGGGGAGCTTTGCGACTCGGTTGCAATATTCGAGACAGGACAACCAAGAGCACTGGTCTAGTTGCGCAGATATTCCTGTTAAGGTGAATGTGAAGCTTTGCTAATATCTATCAGAGTCAGCAGCTGGACTGTCGAGTTGGCTGGTGATGTAGCACGGGCAGCACAACTCAAGCCCCTCCTTCTCCTAGATACCAGTTGATCAACGCCACGTTTGATTCATTGCGCCTGCATGACCAAAACATTCGTCAACACAAGCCTCGACTCTTGTTAGACCTTTCCTGCGCTTCATATCCCCCGTTATATTCTATTTTCAGGAGTAAACAAATCAGTACTGGTCCGCACCTCTCGTTTGAGTTTGTCTTCCTTAAGGAAACCACCATGTCGAACGTCGATTTCAGGCCCTATAAACGGATCGTACAATACTTCTGGGACCCTGAGCCCAAAAACAATGATAGCTACAAATCTTCGATATGGTGCTTGGGTAAAGAGTATGCAGTTGCCCCTTCCAAGGAGGAGGTGGAGTCGCGCGTTCCAGATTTCCAGCCCAGTAAAGAATCTATCGCTCTCTCCAACGGGCAAGGTTCGGAAAGGTCCCCTAAAAGGACAAAAGTTGCTCTTTCCAGCAGCGATTATGAAGGAGCGGCAGAATCTCGGAATGGTGGGAGTAACATAGATCGTGACTGGCCGAATGATTTTTTGGACGACTTTGAGTCACGAATGTGGCTGACTTATCGCTCGAACTTTCCATTCATTAAAAAGTCACAAGATTCGAATGCATCGGCTGCAATGAGTCTCTCGGTACGACTACGCAGCCAACTGGTAGATCAAGGAGGGTTCACGTCAGACACCGGGTGGGGTTGTATGATCCGATCAGGTCAAAGTCTTCTTGCGAATGCATTGGTAATGCTACGATTAGGAAGAGGTGAGACATATTTCTGATGAGTTTTTTGGAATTTCTGATCCGACAACACACAGACTGGCGACGCGGAACCCGACAGAAAGAAGAGCGACAGCTCCTCGCTTTGTTTGCCGATGACCCCAACGCCCCTTTCTCAATACACAAATTCGTAGAACACGGCGCTTCGGCTTGTGGAAAGCACCCCGGCGAGTGGTTTGGGCCGTCAGCAACAGCAAGATGCACGAAGGCTCTTTCCGAGAAGTATGCAGACACTGGATTAAAAGTATACGTCACCGGTGACGGTGCAGATGTCTATCACGATAGCTTCCTCAAAAATGCGACAGCTGACGACGGGACCTTTACACCGACACTTATTCTCGTTGGTATTAGGCTAGGTATTGATCGTGTTACACCAGCATACTGGGAAGCACTGAAGGCTACGCTGAAACTCCCTCAGTCTGTCGGCATCGCCGGGTAAGTCACTACTCAGTATCAGTAATCACAGACTGACCTCTAATGAGTGGGCGCCCATCTTCTTCCCATTATTTTGTAGGCCTGCAGGGCGACAATTTCTTCTACCTAGACCCCCATCAGCCGCGTCCCGCCTTGCCATTTCACAAAGACCCCACCGAATACAGCGAGGCCGAGGTAGACTCGTGCCACACTCGGAGATTGCGCCGACTGTCCATCAAAGACATGGATCCCAGTATGCTGATTGGATTTCTCATCAAGGACAAAACAGACTGGAAGAACTGGCGAAAAGCGGTGAGTGAGGTTGGAAAACCCGTCGTTCATGTAGCAGATACGGAACCCACGTTGCATGGTCATGGTTCCGAGCGTGAGAGTGCGCTGGATGGTGTGGAGACTTTTGATGACGAGGAAGGTGATGGCGAGCTGGTCGAGCGTCCGCCTGCTTAACGAGAAGACCCCTGTCCCGGTCCACGGCTATCAATAATGGTTTTCACCATGGCATTGCTTTAGCCAACTGTCTCGTTCTCAAAGGAATGATGTATGGCGTTTTAGAAATCAAGATATGACATGAGACGATTGATATCCCGAAACTGCGTGAGATTTTCAGTCCCGTGTAAAAGCTAGCCAGCAGCTAAAGAATGGGGGGAAATGAACAATATCAAAGCATTGAAGAAGTGACTATGATGGATAAATTGATTATACTGAAGATATTGTCGGAAGATACGTAATGCCATTTCTCCACTAGATTTGACGGATCTGAAACGTATCTTAGGACTAGAAAAATAACTTCGGGATTGAGAGATCGCTCGAGTCCCAGCAGGGTAGGAGAAAATGTGAGATTGGAAAGATATTCATCATTGGCCCGGTCTCCTTGGATATTTGTATTGTACAAGCCAAAGCTCACCCCTGATGCTAACCTTGCAAACATTTGGCCCCAAAGCAAGTCATCCCGTACGACATTAGAAAATCCCGATAAACACCAGAAAAAGCCCCAACCATCGCTCCATCACTAGATATCGTGCACTAGTGAAGTCCACCTCTAGAACCAGAGAGAAGTCTACTTCGTCGAAGAGGAGTATTTAGTAACAGCTTTGGTGCCTTCTGACACGGCGTGCTTCGCAAGTTCACCGGGTAAAATCAGCCGCACACTTGCCGAGTTGTCAGCAAATTGAGCGAACTGAACAGACTTGGTGAAACTTACGAAGTCTGAATTTCTCGGGATGAAATGGTGGACTTCTTGTTGTATGCGGCAAGCTTGGATGCTTCGGTTGCGACGCGCTCAAAGATGTCTATATTCCCATTAGTCTAAACGAGTGTAGCCGATCTAGGATGAAATATACCATTGACGAATGAGTTTAAGATGGACATGGCACGGTTGGAGATACCGGTATCTGGGTGAACTTGCTTGAGAACTGGTTTGACGCGTTAGTAAATATTTAGAGTGAGGTTATGATGTCCAAGTATTCAAGTAAGTAGATGGTAAACTAATAGGATCAGGTCACGCGATGCTAAAAGTCGTACCTTTGTATATGTATGAGGAGTAGGTCTCCTTGCGCGTCTTGTTGCGCTTCTTCTTCTCACCAGCGGGCGCTGCTGTCTTCTTGCCAGCTTCCTTCTTCTCAGCGGGTGCTTTTCCGCCAGCTGGGGCCTTGCCGCCAGTGGAGGGCTTCTTCTCGGCAGCTTTGGGAGGCATTTCTGATGGATTTAGAAGTCTGAAATAGATTGAAAGTGGGAGTATGTAGTACTGTGAGAGTAGAACTAATGTGGTTGCGCGTGATAAGTTGGTTGAAGGATGGATGGATGTAAGAAAGAGAAAAATAGGTGTGGGCGGCGAGTGAACTTATAGTTGTTGGCGGGCAGTCGTGATTTCCTTGGCGCGTTGAGCTTAAATCGATTTAAGCGAGCAATAATAACAGCTGCACTATCAATTTTGGCGTGTGGAGCACTCAAACACCGCAAAAACACCTAATAATTGAATGTGACTAAGCAAGCGAGATTCAGTAGCGTGCGTCCCACATCACCCGAATCATCGGAGTCGGGGTGGTACTACTTAATGCCATCCGCCCCAGCACCTCTACTCATCCCCCATCCTTTGTCAACCAACATACAACAACCAGATTTCACGTCAGGTCAACTACTTCCTCCCAATCGACCCCATCTTCATCTACCAACTTTTCTACACTCTTACATCGATCAAATCCCTTAAAATGACTGGAGGCAAATCTGGAGGCAAGGCCAGCGGCAGCAAGAGCGCGCAATCGTAAGTCCACTTTTCACCCTACGCTGAGGTGGGACTCCGACGCGTTCTCCGATTTTTGACACTGGGATGCGGATTCCTAGCACTATTCCATCTTATGCTGTGTGCACTATCGTTAACCTCCACTTGTCAGACGTTCTTCCAAAGCTGGTCTTGCATTTCCCGTTGGCCGTGTTCATCGTCTGTTGAGGAAAGGCAACTATGCTCAGCGTGTCGGTGCTGGTATGTTTCTAAACACCCATTCTTCGCCGCGTTCTCAGGACACTAACACAGTACCAAAGGTGCTCCCGTCTATCTCGCTGCCGTGCTTGAGTATCTAGCTGCTGAGATCCTCGAATTGGCCGGAAACGCCGCCCGCGACAACAAGAAGACGCGTATTATCCCTCGCCACCTCCAGCTTGCTATTCGTAACGACGAGGAGTTGAACAAGCTTCTGGGACACGTCACCATTGCGCAAGGTGGTGTGCTACCAAACATCCATCAGAGTAGGTCTATTCCATCTCTTACATACTTCATAAAGTTAATAGTTCGTCTTCTAGACCTCCTACCCAAGAAGACTACAAAGGGTGGCAAGACAGCGAGCCAAGAGCTATAGAGGATGGTTGATCATTTTAGCGCGGGAGTGGGGTCTGCCTTTGTACCTTTTTTCTTCTCCATTTTATGAGATAATGGGGTTTCGGGAAATCGGGTTTATGAAACCGGGCTTCACGGTTGGCTTTGCTGCTGAAGGGATGTACATTACGTCCATGGTAACAGCATGATTTTAGGCAATTAAGAATCTGATTACATCAAACGTTCGGTGCGCTCTACTTGTTCCATATTGCTTCGAGCTTGGTACTAACAACTTTACAACAGCCGTTCAAAAGGGCAGGTTGATAGATAAATTATACTCGAGAACGCTTGAATTGAATAACTTCTACTGGGACCGTCAAACGCTTCTGACGTGATTGATTTTATTAATCTTGCTGGCTGTCCTCACAATTACTGAAATGATTGGCTTCTGGTGCAGCAACTCTGGGAACTCAGAAGCAGAGATCAAGTAAAGCTTTGAAACTCTGAGCATTATTCAGAGATCAAGGCATTGCTAATATATTGGTATGATCTATTAACTTGTAGCGGTAAACATTGCTATGATATTAAAACGTTTAATCAACCATGGACCATGTCATAGTATCATATGAGGCGGAGCTATTCCACGGTAAATAATGCGGTGACTGCAACGAGGGCTTGGCATACATACGGTCCAGTATTGGCGGGGGTATGTTCCTTTCGTATTTTGAGCCTAGATAGTGGTCAGCTAGTATTGCAACTCACGGGTGGTGTGCCATAGATACCTCCAGGGGCTGTTGGTGCACGATATGGATCGGGATGCTTCCATTTCTCGAGCAGATCCTCGGCTTCTTGGAAAAGCGCCTACTCAGGATTAAGCAGAATTCAAGGTCGAACATGCAACTCCTATGTCTTTACTTACCCTCTGTTGTCGCGGTTCTTTCACATTCTTGTTGGCGTCAAAGAGTGACCGGATGTAAAGGGCCTGCCCACGCCAAATGTATCGATGAACAGCCCAGTCAAGGGAAAGCTTCAGGCTTCGGCGGTAAAGTGAACTGAAGATATTTTTAGCAAATAATTGTAAATAAAATTCGTGGCCTTCAGCATACCAGACCGCCTGTTTGCTCGCCATGTTATGCTATCTGGCAAAGCCAAGGTCGAGGGTGCTGGTGGTTGTGAACCCTACTCCGGATGCGGAGATATCAATGCTTCGTTTGGGGACAGCAGATAACTTTGAGTAGCCTTCAGCGGTCGGTGTGTAAGTACGGGACCCAGACCGCAAAGTTGTGACTGTTTGTTAGTTGTGGTGTACTCCGGCTTGATGTTCGTTTGTCGCGCATCGTCCCTCGGCTGTTGCAACTTGCAAAGCTACAAATCTACAAATCTGACAGCTTCACCTCCTCCAATGCAAGTCTAAGGGCAACGGAGCCCAAGGAATCCTGACCTCCATTAACATCCAATTCAATCATACGACATTTTGCGTATGGTGTTGGTGGAAGGTTAGCAGTGGCTACAGAAATTACCTCTTAATAGCGATGACAAGCCGGCAATCCTGGATCCGGGCCAGCCGTTATGGAGCTCAACAGTGCAAGAGCTCATCGACTTGGAGAATTGCTTCGAGGAGTCAGGCTATGGTCTGCTTTGCGCGAAGTGGTCCTACTAGGTCTATAACTGGATTTTCCCATACTCTTGGAACTCGTTTGAGGTATCGCAAGCAGATATATATCGTTGACTTGTAACTCAGCTAACGGACTACCAGGAATCATAATAGCGGTGTAAGCCAGCTTCGTCCCTCGCTTGTTCGTCGCCGTTTCTATGGTGTGTGTATCAAACTATCAAAGAATCTACGCAAACTGACGGGTTTGCAGCGGACAAGGTCGTTAAGGTTCCTGAAATGGCAGAGTCAATATCGGAAGGCACTCTGAAGCAATGGTCAAAGAGTGGGCCAATTGTGTTTGTCCACGGCGATACGGACAAAAGCGCTAAGAGACAGTGTAGAAATTGGGGATTATGTTGAGCTGGACGAAGAGATTGCCACGATCGAAACAGACAAGGTACAGAGCTTCGATGCTTGTTAATGCCATTCGCTACGTTGCTAATGATGGCCCAAAATCTAGATTGATGTGGCTGTGAATGCTCCAGACGCTGGCACTATAAAAGAGTTTCTTGCAAACGAAGAGGATACTGTGACTGTTGGGCAAGATCTCTTGAAAATGGAGATTGGTGGAGCCCCGGAAGCTGGTGGGAAGCAAGAAGGTGGTCAGAAGCCAAAAACGCCGGCCCCAGATGACCAGCCTACGTCCTCCGACCCTAAGCCATCGCAAAGCGAAGCCAAGCCCAAGCAGGAGTCTACTCCTCCTTCTCCACCTCCTCCGCCAAAGCAACAGGATGCGCAGCCTCCGAAGCAGGAAAGCAAGCCCAGTCCACTGAAGAAGGAGCCACCTTTGCAAGAAAGTTCTCCTAAACCAATCAATTCAAAAAAGCCTGAACCCACGAGCACAGGGGGTGAAGTGGCTTATGGCAGCCGGAAGGAGCGCCGAGTGGGGTTTCCCTAACTATCTGCCCTTGTATGCTGGCTAATACAAACATGAAGGTGAAAATGAACCGAATGCGCCTGCGGATCGCTGAACGTCTCAAACAGTCTCAAAATACTGCAGCCTCACTAACGACCTTTAACGAAGTGGACATGTCCTCGTTGATGGAGTTCCGGAAGCTATACAAGGATGATGTGCTCAAGAAGACCGGGATAAAGCTTGGCTTTATGAGCGCTTTCTCGCGTGCATGTGTACTTGCAATGAAGGAAATTCCTGCAGTCAACGCATCGATCGAGGGTCCAAATGGCGGTGACACAATTGTTTACCGGGATTATGTCGACATCAGCGTAGCTGTGGCTACACCCAAGGGTCTCGTTACACCGGTCGTCCGCAACACAGAGGGTATGGATTTGGTTCAGATTGAGCAATCTATCGCAGACCTAGGGAAGAAGGTGGATCTGGTCGATCTCTATCATTAGTCGAGTTTCTAACGTATCGTAATAGGCTCGAGATAACAAATTAACAATCGAGGACATGGCTGGAGGAACCTTCACTATTAGCAACGTAAGTCTCCGGATGGCTAGAGTATTCATTGTTTGGTTAACAATGAACAGGGCGGTGTTTTTGGGTCATTGATGGGAACCCCAATTATCAATCTACCACAGACTGGTAAATTTTCCACGCTGTACTACTCCAGTCAAAGAATAACAACGTCCGTAGCTGTGCTAGGTCTACATGCTATCAAGGAGAAGCCAGTGGCTGTTAATGGCAAGGTCGAAATTCGGCCAGTATGCACTGTCTCCCCGTTGTCGAAATATTCTACTAAATAGTCACCAGATGATGTATCTTGCACTCACTTACGATCATCGACTTCTTGATGGTAGAGAAGCAGTGATCTTCCTTGTCAAGGCAGAATTGCTCCGGGCCAAAATCTTGATATAGATGCTAACTGCTTGCAGGTGAAAGAGTTCATTGAGGATCCAAGACGAATGCTGTTAGGATGAGAAGCCACAGTGGTGGTGCAAGGCATCGACGTGCCGTGTAGACTTTGGTGACGTTGTAATGTACATAACAAATTACTTTAGCTGTAGAAGGGCAAAAGGCTCCTTTCTTGTTTGATTACTTGTTGCATACGTCGATGTAAGATTAATTTAGGACATTACTACTCGTACATCTTCCTGAGGGACCTAACGTCTTCCATTACGTATTACTCAGTCACACACTTCTTGTTAGGCCGGCAACGAGATATATCTGTACGAGGTGCTGGCTACGAACCTTCTGCAAGCTATGCTTGTCAGAAGAGCTGAACAATCTCATCGACAGAGCAGTAACAGCACTTTACCCACGCGTTGAGCCCATACCCAGTCGAAATGTCCACGTGGCTAGATGACCGTGTGGTCAAACAGCAAACGGAAGCTCACGTCGAAGTGACCAGCTTCCACATACATAGACCAAAGCCCGCCTAGCCCGCTCAGCTTGGTGGCCATACAGCCAATTCGAAAGCCCACTCGAAGTGGCCAGCTTTCACAATTTCGAGTTGTCTATGTGACCACTTGGTCATATAGACAGTTCACGCGCTCGTATGCGCATTTTATCGGTGTGACTGCACGACGGAAAGATATAAAGCATCGATTTTGGCTAAAAGTCATGTAATTTACATTCTTTAGCATACACAGAGCGCTACAATGCTACTATTTAGATAGATAGCATCGTGTTTCATAGTCTTAGGCTGCATAAGCACGTAAAACTTGAATGAATAAATAAATAAAAATTCAGCGTACCTGATGCGAATCTGATGTCCCTGGGAAGAAAGAGTTCTGGCCATCCAAGTTCAGCCACTTCTTAAAACCACTTTGAGGATTCCCCGTTATCATAGGCCCCTAGAGACTGCATGAGACATGGCCTCCATATCGGACAAGTTGGGACATGAAATCGTAAACTCCAGTCTTAACGAAAAAGAAATGTTCAACATCTCAAGAGATAATGGCTGAGGCGGCATCGGTAACGCATCGAAAGTAAGCAGATGAATTAGCCTATTTTGGCAAGCCGAGAGCTCTAGCTGCATGTTTCCTCAGATCCCAATGAGGCTGAGCTTCAATGATTAAGACTTAACTATGTAAGGCTTTACCATGTTCTGCACTGATTCTGCGAATAGATATTTACAAATGCCTACGAGTCGAAGACTAGCTGACCGAAAACCCGGAATCTCGCTGCGATGTTATCGTGGGAGATGATACCCTGACTATGGAAGCGGTCGCCGCTGCAGCAAGCATCGCGGGCATCATCACTCTGGTTTTCCAAAGCATTGACGGGCTTTTCAAATTCAAAGAATTATTCTCCGACACATCAGCAGCTTCCAAGACGGTCAGTCGTCTCTTAAACGACATCAACTCGCTCATACAAGTGCTAGAAAATGTAAAAGATGTTTTGGAGCAATTTCACATGCAGAAGAAAGACAAAAACTTTGCCTCGTTAGATGTTAAACTTATGGACTGCTCAAAGGACGTACAATTCTGGCTAGCCACCGCGAGAATTTTACGCCCATCATCCGAGCAGGGAGGCAGGGCTTGGCTGAAGAAGTTTCGGCTTGCCGCGAACAAAGACGCCATCCGGACCATCAGAGATGACATCGGACGGCACAGGCAGATCATTTGCCTTAGTCTGGCAGTCCTTGGCAGGTATTGGGCTTGTATTTCTCAATTACGGTCCTCCGAGACTGATTTTCTATGTAGAACAATCGATCTCGACACGTCTGAGCAGGTACATCAGATTGGTAGCCAAGTAAATCAAGCTGTTTCGACGTCTGCATCAAACCAAGATGCCCAGGAGCTCATACTCCGACGAATCGAGGATTATTCAAGGGCAAGTCTACATAGCTCCACCCAGAGCATTAGAAGTATGGATACTATTAGAAACGAGCTAGCACGGCTTGAATCAATGATAACAAGCTCGAAAGCCGGCGGGGCGCCAAATACTGAAAAGCATCAAAGTTCTGTAACTCTTAAATACGCAAACGAAAGATCTGCGCAAGTCCGTCTGCCCTCGCAGGAAGCGTCCTCAAGTAGCTCTAAAGGTCCCCTTGACGTCTACGACCTCCCGTCACCACATAGCGATACCGTACCAGTCAGCTACGGTGAGAGCGGAGGTCATCGACATCCCAAGGCAAATATATACCCCATCGTCGGAGCTAACAGTTTCGAGAACTGGTCTGCAACAAGCTCAAAGCAATCCAGATACGAGAGCAGGTTCTTATACGCATCGGTATCCGACTTACCGGCCGGACCTACACCAAAACGACCCCCAGAAACCAAGCGAGTAGCTATCGACTACAGCGCCACGCACAACCTCCTTCAGCGGTCAATGGCAGACATCTATCCCTCAGTCGTGGCCCACTTCATCTCCATTCACCATCTGTTAGCGCTCTGCGAAAGCCATTTGATATTACTTCAAGAGCACCCAAGTGTACACCCCGACCTCGCGTCCAGCACAAAACGGCAAGGGGAATCCAGCAAACTATCTTTCCCAATCCGTCTACGCCTACAGAATGAAGTCGCCCAGCTGCATCACGCAATCCAAGCCTCAAGGCAGCAATGTATGCAGGCCGGATATTCCCTTTGGGAAATCGACAGGGTGATTCTTTCCACCGGCAGTGGTCGTGGTGGGGCCTTCTCACCGCGTCATCTCCCAACCGGAAGCGACGGCGAAGACTGGAAGGACGCATTTGAGCGCCCGGACTCCGCGGCGATTGCACATGGAGCATCCGAATGAGAAAGTAGTGTCCAGGGGTCGGTGAGGAAAATGCGTGGCCGCCGAATGTTCAGATTTTAGCGAGAAATTCGGGGTTTTGGCGGCCACAAATCCCCCTCGGTCCTCCTTCCATGGGACCCCACGACGAACGAGCCAGAGCCAACACCCAAGGCTATCCTCAACGTGTACGCTAGGATTCTGAAGGCCGAAGTCCGTGAAAATGGCTTCCTCCAACGCTGCTTGACAAAAGCCGGCTTCACACGGGTTCGAGATCAAAATTCTGTTCCAACCTCTCTAATCTAGCATCGATATATATGCCGCAAATCGACTCATCTCCGAAAGCATCTGGTCCGCTTCACCCAATGCCCCCAACCCCTTTTGACAATTTGGGAGGTTAAGAGATTGGAACTTTCGAGCAAAGCCTTTCTTGTTTTATTCGCAGATGGGACTACTATCAGCTAAGCAGTGCACATACCTCAGGCATCATCCATTCCCCTCCTTTCTCTACTAATTCTAACCACTACCTCCTCGTCGTGTCTATCTATAATTCTTTCGTTTCTCTCCAACTAAATCCTGCATTTGGGCTTTGGGGCGTGTTTCTCGCTTGGCCGATGTACAATTTCTCATGGGCCCACAGATTTTACCTAGCGGTGCGAGAAAGCGCAGAAAGCTTTGCACCGGGATCCTGAAGTAGATGTTAATTGGGGGATAGGCTGGAGGTTTTGATGCGAGAAGTAGGGAAATGTAGCTATGGTTTATTTGGCTGCGTGGTAATTGGTTAAAAGGTAGTGATGTTGGTTGTGAGTCGTGAACAACCTGAGCGATCTTGAGATTCTTGAGATAAATGTTGGAAGTAGGGAACAGTACTTGCCACGCGGGGAGCAAAAAAAGCCCTACTCACAAACTTTCCCCGCACCCAACCACCAAATTTACTACTGAATTAAAAGAGATATATTATATTACAATAGCCTGTTCATTCTACCCTCTTCTGCTTTTAATCGCTCTGGCATAGTAGAGACCTTCTCATTTATGTACTTCTGTGAGACATGAAACCATCCTTCGTAATCGACCCCTTCGTAGTTTTTTGTTTTTTTAATTTCTTCAAGTTTTACGTGCTTATGCAGCCTATGGCTATGAAACACGGTGCTATCTACCTAAATAGTCGCACTGAAGCGCTGTGTGTGGGCTAAATTACATGTATTCTAGCCCTAGTCGCTGCAGTATATCTTCTCATTGCTCAGTCAGACCGTTTGTGTGCGCATACGAGCGCGCGACCTGTCTATATAATCAAGTGATCATATCGACAAATCGAAATTGTGAAAGCTGATCACTTCGACGTGAACTTTCGTTCGCTGTTTGACCATCTAGTTGAATAAGCTAGATGAGCTTTGATCTATGTATAAAAGCTGATCACTTCAACGTGAGCTTTCATTCGCTGTTTGATCATTTAGTTGAGCAGACTAAATGAGCTTTGATCTATGTATTTGCGATGCATGTAAATTGATCAGAAAATCGAAATCGATTGATTTACTGCATCGTACAGATGTGTATATGCGCAAAAGCTGAGTCATGTTTTCGCAATAACTGTGTGAATGTTGTATATTAGTTGCAACGTGTGTGCAAAGACGTTGCTGTCATTCTGTGTATATGAGCAAAGACTGTGTTATGTCTTTGCAATGTATGTGCTTGCGATGCATGTAAATCAATTCAATAAGGCGAAAAATCGATCGATTTACTGCATCATGCAAGCATGTAGATGCACAAAAGTTGAGTCGTGTCTTCGCAGTATGTATGTGTGTGATGTATATGAGTTGCAGCATATGCGCAAAGACATTACTGTTGTTCTGTGTATATTGTTATGATTTTAGCCTTCGTTTATTCTACAACTAGTCTTCGTCTTGATTTCATTCTAATCGAGTCTAGCAAAAACCTGAGCTAGATGTGATGTCATTAAGTCTCTGCATTCATATGTGTAAAGCATCAATTCTTTCAAGTCTAGCACAGAGCTGAGAAATGCACATATAAGAATCGAGTTCTTTTCTGTAGCTACTTTTCTTTCTTAGCATTTATTTATTAGTTAAATAACATTCATATGACTCACTTTATGCTGATTTCTAACAGTAGATAAATGCTAATCAACTACTCTGCTATCAATGTGTAGATGATATGAAATAACCTACTTCGTTTATTCAGAAAATTCACAAGAAATTCTTTGAATTACTTTCATCAAATTTATTCAAATTTATCAAATCATTCATCTTTACAACAAATCTATTTATTTATCTATTTTTCTCACAATGACATGTGACTTTGAATCAGTTGAATCACAAACAGCTCATTTGCTTAGAAGCATTGCTAGCAGACGTGTTTTTATTATTTCTTTCGATGTTTCAGCTGAATCTCAGAATGTCACTATCTCATAAGACATCAACACAAGTCAACAACTTCGTCAATGAGCTTATGATTAGTTAAATGAGATTATCAAGATGTTGATTGAGCTAAGAGATCAACAAGACATGACTTTGAAACTGAATAAGCAGTGAATCAATTTACAAGTTGAGCATATCAAGAGACTGAATGAGTTAAAAGTCAATCAAACAACAATAAACATTCAGAAAAAGATTATTGCTTGACTACAAGCGAAAGTATTGAGTCTCAAAAAGAAGCTCAAAGAAGCAAAGCATTCTGTCGTTGATGATTTTCTTTCTCATCAACTCACTGAGCTCGCTGAGTTTCAAACTATCTTGAAACAACAAGATATTGAATCATGAGTTTCTATCAAGAATCTTTCTCAACGAAAGTCATTCATCTTACTTGACAGTGATCATCACAAGTTTTACAAGTTTTTGAATTCATTTATCTTCATTGATGAAGATGTTGAATCAACATGAAACAGCTGAAGAATCAAGATTAATGACAAGCTTGAAGCAAATGTAAATCACTTTCATACTGAAAATATCTGTATTGTCTATGTGATATCTAGACTAAAAGATGACGCAGCGAAACAAATCTTCATTCAACGTCATTATGATGCATCTCATTCATATATTTCAATCTACGAGCTATTTAAGCATCTGAAGTCAATTTACGATGGTCAGAATAAGAATCAAAAGTGTCATCATGAGTATAATGCTTTGAAACAGTCAAACAAGTCTTTCAACATTTTTTACTTCAAATTCATGAAGCTATTCAGCTATCTAGACTACAAGAATTGCACATTGATGAACAATCTTCAGAATAAAATCAACAATTGCTTGCAAGACATTCTATTAATTTGCTTGAAAGATTTTATCATTCTACATTGTTTCAAGAGCTTTCTTCAAAGTATGAATAATAAACAGCGAGTCAATTATCAGCTTTGAAGCGAACGTTGCATAATTATCGTCAAAGTCATCATTGCATCTGAAAAGCGCATTACTTCTTTGTCAGCAGTGATGATTTTGATAATTGAATATATCAAGTCAACTATCTTTTCTACATCTGAGTCAGTCAGATCGTTTATCATTTGCTATATCTGCAAGATCTCAGATCACTTATTCAAGAACTGTTCTCAGAACAAGATCAATACTTCAGTATCTTATGTCTTCACTCTTCATTTACATGAAATTGTCATTTCAAAGAATAAAAAGAATAAGAAAATGTCTTTCAAGAATAGCGAGGCAAAAAACTAGAGACTTTCATCAAAGATGCAATGAAAGATGTGTTAATTTCTTCAACAATGAGCATGTCAGATGATTCTTTTGCTTCTGAATCTTTGACTACTGAATGTATACTTTCTAGCAATGAAATTAGTTACTCATTGAAGTCATTGATTGACATCGAAGCTGCTGACTATTCGTTCATTGATGAAGTGATTGCGCAGATTATTTATGATCAGTTGCAGAACAAGTCTCTGACTTTGATTAAAGCGAAGTCAATTCGAGAATTCAATGATCATTATGTTAAGAAACTCATTATTCATGTTATTTATTCAAATCTGACTGTTCAAGATTATATGATCAATACAGCTTTTATGTTAATCACTTGATTAAATCAACATCAAATGATTCTTAAAAAAACATGAATGAACGAAATTAATCTAGTAATTGATATGCAAATCAATTCTCTTCAATTTTCGAATTTCAATTCTACTAGTCAGAAATCGATTGTTTTACTCTCAAGTCATAAAACAATCACGAAACAGAAAAGCTTAACTTTTACTCATATATTAAAAAGATCTTTCACTTTCGTTACATTTTAATTCAGTCAGAAATCACTCTCTTTCAGTTAAAAGAAGAGTTCAATTGAACAGTTAAAATCGTGTAACGCGACTTTAACTAACGTCAAAATTTCTAAATCAACGTCAGATTCAATGAACATAGTAATGATAAAGACAGCAACATATAGAATGTTAGTCAAACGTTCAGATGTCAAGATCTTTGCTGTTATTGTCTTGAAAATCGATCGACTCATAACTACAGCTGAAAACAAGTCTGAAGAAGTGAATTTGCATGAGCTTTTTCACACTGAAGTTCTCAAGCAAGTCAAGATCAAGCTTCTTTCTAAATATCACAACTATCTAGACATGTTTGATTGAACAATGATCAATCAGCTATTATTTCATTATTTCTATGATCATAAGATTAAGTTGATCAACGAGAAAATGTTTTCTTGAAGCAGACTGTATCAGATGTTTAATCACAAGCTTCAGAAAATAAAGAAGTATCTGATCAAACATCTGAACAAAGAATTCATTTTCTCTAGCTTCACTTCATACATCTCGCTCATTTTGTTCATTGAAAAGAAAGATGATAGTCTGCGTTTCTGCGTTAATTATAGAAAGCTCAATGCTTTGATCAAATGAAATCACTATTCTTTGTCATTGATCGACAAAACTCTTGCTTGAATACAAGAAAGTAAATATCTGACTCAATTAAACATCATTGTCGCGTTCAATAAACTGTGAATGCATTCAGATAGCAAAGATTTGACTATCTTTATCACTTTTTTTGACTCATACAAATATCATGTAATGCTCTTTGAATTAATCAATGAATCAACGTTTTATCAACATTATATAAATGATGTGCTGTTCAAATATCTTCATCAGTTTTGTCAAATTTATCTAAATGATATTATCATTTACAGCAAGATCTTGAAGAAACACAAGTGACATGTACAATTGATCTTGAATAGACTACAAGAAGCTGATCTACAGATGAACATAAACAAATGCAAGTTTCATGTTCAAGAGATCATCTTTCTAGAACTATTAATATTCATCAAAGAACTGAAAATGAATTCACGAAAGATACAAGCAGTAGTGAAATAATTTATTCTCAATAATCTCACTCAGATTTAATCATTCATTGACTTTTGCAACTTCTATCAACATTTTATCAAGAACTTTTCGAAGATTGTTCATTCAATGATTCAACTTACTTAAAAGAAGATCATATTTGAATGAAATGAAACTTGTCAGACTGCATTTGATCACATGAAGAAATGTATGACTGAAACTTTTATACTTCGTTACTTTGATCAGACTTGTGAGACTATTTTGAAAACTGACTCATTCAACTACGTAAATGATGAAGTTCTCTCTCAATATGATGACGAAGAAGTACTACATTCAATTGCTTTCTATAGCAAGAACATGTCTTCTGCTGAGTGCAACTACGAAATATATGATAAGAAACTGCTGATCATCATTTAAGCATTTAAGCATTGATGACTTGAACTGAAGTTGACTGATATTTCTATCAAGATGTTCATTGATCATCAAGCACTCATTTCATTGATGAAAGACAAAGAGCTGAGCAGACATCAGATGCGCTGAGTACAAAAGCTAGCTGATTTTAACTTCAAGATAATGTATTAATCTGACAAACAGAACATTAAGATTGATGCATTAACTCGTTGAGTTGACTTCATATTCAGAGATTTCAATGATGAATACATTCACTATCAATGAATCATTATTCTGACGTTGAATTGAATGAAGATTGCTGATTTAAAGAAGAATGTCAGTAAGTCAATTTATAAACAAGTTCTTGACATGAATGAAATCAATGAGAATTGTACTTTACTTCGTGAAGCAAAGATCAGAAATGAAGCACAATACACAGATATCAAGCTAAAGAATTGTTGAGTTCAGAATAAAATCTTATACAAAGACAGTCAGCTATGAGTCTCATTCAATGAATTTCTGCAAATGAATCTGATTCGTGAGATGCATGATCAATTCTCAATAGATCATCTCAATATTCTTAGAATGATGAAGATCATCAAATGAAACTACTATTAATCATTCATGCGAAAGATAGTAGATCAATATATTTGAAACTGTTATGTTTATTAATGATCAAAGACATCTAGAGATAAATTAAATGACTTGCTTCAATCTTTATTGATATTTGAACAGCGATGACAAGACATAGCAATAAACTTCATTATCAATCTATCTAATTCATTCAACTACAACGCTATTCTGACTGTCATTTACAAATTATTAAAAGAAAGATATTATATTTCTTGCATCACTGATGATGAAGAAATCACAGTCAAAAGAATAGCGAAAATGTTGATTCAGTGAGTATATTGAACTTATGATCTATTCAGCTTTATTATATCTGACAGAAATATGCAATTCATCTCTATTCTATGAAAGTTTCTTTGCAAATGACTGAGCATTTCTCTTTGATTGTTCATTGTCTATCACTCTCAGATCAACGATCAAAGCGAACAAGTCAATCAGAACATCAAGCGCTATCTGCGTTTCTTCTGTTCATACATGCAGAATGACTGATTCAAGTGACTACTCATGATCAAGTTTGTTGACAATAACATCTTGTTCTTAGTCATTTTCTTGATTTTCTTCTTCATAAACAAGAACTTTCATTCTCATATGAGCTTTGATTCTGACATCATTGAGTATGAAAGCATTCGCGAACGCTTGCAGATCAATCGAGTCAAGAATATATTCAATCACATGAATAAAACATTGATTTTCGCTCGCTCAGCTTTGATCAAAACACAAGAGCAAATGATGAATCAAGCTAACAAGCATAGAAAGAAAGTTAATTACAAGATCGAATCAAAGATGTTTCTGAATGAATGAAACATTGTTACAGCGAAATCTTTCAAAAAGCTGAATGACAAAATGCTTGATTCATTTCAAATCATTAATTCTGTTGACTCATTCTATAAATTGAAACTATTAGACACTATGCATATACACAACGTGTTTCATTCAGATCTTCTTCGTTCTGTCGTTGATGACTTTCTGTCTGATCAAAAGAATGAACTTTCAAGATCAATAGTGATAAACAATGAAGATGAATGAAAAATCGATGATATATTGAACTTTCAACGTTACAGAAAACGACTTCAATATAGAGTCAAATGAAAGAGTTATGACAATGATTTCAACTGATATAATGCTGACGACAATGAGTTTATGAATGCTCAAGAGATGATTGATGACTTTCATATTAAATATTCAAGAAAATTGCACTAGAAACAACATTCATGCAAACATGAATAGTCAAAAAGAGAAAGTAATGTTATGATTCTAGTCTTTGTTTATTCTACGACTAGTCTTCGTCTTGATTTCATTCTAATCGAGTCTAGCGAGAATCTGAGCTAAATGTGATGTCATCAAGTTTCTGCGTTCATATGTGTAAAGCATCAACTCTTTCAAGTCTAGCACAAAGCTGAGAAATGCACATATAAAAATTGAGTTCGTTTCTGTAGTTACTTTTCTTTCTTAACATTTATTTATTAGTTAAATGACACTCATATGACTCGCTTTATGCTGATCTCTAACATATATAAGCAAAGACTATGTCATGTCTTTGCAATGTATATGCTTGCGATGCATGTAAATCAATCAGAAGATCGAAATTAATTAATTTACTGCGTTGCACAGATGTGTAGATGTGCAAAAGCTGAGTCGTGTCTTCGCAATATGTATATGAGTTGCAGCATATGCGCAAAGACGTTGCTGTTGTTCTGTATATATGAGCAAAGACTGTGTTGTGTCTTCGCAGTGTATATATTTGCAACGCATGTAAGTCGATCAGAAAATCAATAAATCGATTGATTTACTGCGTTGCATTGATGTGTATGTATGCAAAAGCTGAGTCGTGCCTTCGCAGTATATGTGTGTATATCATATATGAGTTCAACATGTGAATAAAGCGCTGTTACTGCTCTGTGTGTGATTGCGCTGCATGTAAATCGATCTGAAAATGCGAAAAATCAATTAATTTACTGCATCACATCTGTTCATATGTGCGCAAAAGCTGAGTCGTGCCTTCGCAGTATATATATGTATGTTGTATATAAGCTCAACATGTGAATAAAGCATTGTTACTGCTCTGTGTGTAATTGCGCTGCGTGTAAATTGATCTGAAAACGCGAAAAATCAATTGATTTACTGCATCACATCTGTTCATATATGCGCAAAAGCTGAGTCGTGCCTTCACAATATATATGTATATGTTGTATATGAGTTGCAGCATGTATGCAAAGACGTTGCTGTTCTTCTGTGTATATGCAAGCTTCAATGTGTCAATGACTGCGTTGTTATTGTTTCGCTTTTCAACTGTATGTGAACTCAATGCATGAATACAATGCTGTTACTGCTCTGTCGATGTTGATGAGATTATTCAGCTCTTCTGACAAGCATAGCTTGCAGAAGATTTGTAGTCAGCATCTTGTACAGATAAATCTTGTTGTTGATTATAAATCAGAGTAGATAAAGCTTAAGAAAAAGACTTAGCTCAAAAACACAAACATCATATTAGTGCTGTTCATCATCAAAATCGAAAGAATTGCAACACTAGAGTATTTGAAAAACACTTGAATTGTAATGAGAAAATGACTATTAGAAATGAAAGAGTAGAATGCAAAGAGTGCAAAGAAACAAAGAAAAATGAAAGTACAATTGCAAGAGTTTAAGCAAGAATGCTTGTATATGCAAACTATCAATGTGATTGATTAATGAAAAGATATAAAGCAGCAACTTTGATCAGATTACATGTAACTTAGCATACATACAGCATCTAAACAATGTCATAATCATAGACTGCATGCACTTAATGAAGAAATAAAAAATAAAAATAAAAAAGAGCATGAGAGAAAGAAGTTGTTTGATTGAAAGTGCTTGTTTGCACAAACTATCGATGTGATTGATCAATGAAAAGATATAAAGCAGTGACTTTGATCAAGATACATGTAATTTAACATATGCACAGCGTCTAAATAGTATCATAGTCATAAACTGCATGCACTTAATGAAGAAATAAAAAAAAATTCTAGACTCTACTGTAGCTAAACAGTAGATTTGTAATCAGCATCATGTACAGATAAGTTTCATCACTGATCTTACAAATGATGTAAAACAAGCAAATGATGCAAAGATCTACATTAAAGTTAACACATGTACAAAAGACAACTCAATTAGCAGATGTAAATATTAAAACAAATGCAAATGCAAAAGCAAGTGAATAAAATTTAATCATTAAAAAAATTCTTATCAAAGTCATAAGAAATATCATATTGCAAAAGAAGATTAATAATCACTTCAAAAAATGAGAATTGAATCTTACAAATGATGAAAATACACAATGCAGTGAACAACACACTGAAGAAGACAAAGTCTGACATAATAGTTATTACAATGATTAAAACATAAAGAGATAACAATATTGCTTCAATGATTTCAGAGAAATACATTGCGAAGACTCTATTAAAGTAAAGAGATATATGAGAGCATATATTCAAAGTCAAAAGTATCAAGAAGAATGAAAAATGATACAAGATAGTGATACACAGTCTGAAAATTAATATCTTCAACATGAAGATCAAAATGAAATATTTGAGAATTAAGCTAAAGAAGTACAACTCTGAATTAAAGTTGATAATCAATTCAATATAATTATCAAAAGATGAAAATAAAGCAAGAAAGAATCATGCTTCAACGATACTGACATTTAAAATTGAAGTTGAAGCATACAAACATTTGAAAAAATGAGTTTTAGCAACGAGATCAACATATCAAATGATCAAATATCAAGATTATTGATCAAATGATCAATGTCAGAAATGTCAAACATTTGAACATTTGCAAAACAAATGTAATAAATCATCAAGATGCTTGTTTTGTGAACGAAATCATCTGACATGAGAGCATAAATGCTTGCTGCTCACATGCAGAGAACAGCAATCATGCAATCACATGATATCAAAGTGCTGTAATTGTCAAAATGCACACGTTGCAAATAGCATAATATGTGAAACATATCAGGCAGCTCAGTCTATTAGCGCTCAAAAAGATCATCTGATCGAGAAATTGTAATGAGTATCACATCAGAAAATTCTCAAAATATTGCAAATAACAAAAACTTTGCAAACGAATTGAATATTCAAATTCTACAGCACAACTGCGCAAAATCAATGCAAATCATGCATGCATGCATGAAGTTTGCAAAAATCAAAGCGAATATTGTTATTCTGCAAGAATCATGAATGAAAGATGAGAATATAACAATCTTGCATTCATCATTTATATGCATCAAATCAAATATTCAGAAGACTTGAGTCAGAGTATTGATATTTATTACGAAAAACACAAGAAATTTTATCTGCACATCAAGATCAGACAGCAAAGACATACAAGTGATAATGATAGTGAATGATAAAATTTCAAATGAAATTTTGTTGCTCAACATATATAATGAAAAAGCACAAAATGTAAAAAAGAAGCAATCATACATAATTGAGCGAAAGTTAGCAAAAATTAAATTAAACAACAATTAAAAAGTTATTATTGCAGAAGACTTTAATGCGCATCATAGCTGATGAAACATGAAGATCGCAAATCTCATTAGAATGAAAGCATTAGTAAACTGAGTAAGAATGCATGACTGCAATCTGATTAATACATTGAATATAAACACTTATTACAGTTATTTCAAAAGATTAAGTTCAGTAATTGATTTAGCTTTTGCATCAAGAAGTGTGCAAAACTACATTAAGAACTGACATGTGAATGAAGATGCAAACACAGAGTTTGATCATGAAGTAATTTTGTTTATGATAGTCACAAAAAAGATGAAATTGATTGAAAACTCGCTAAATGCATCATACAACTTGCAAAAAGTCAATTGAAAAAGATTCAACATGCATTTACAAAAGACGAAGAATGAAATGATCATCAAAATGCAAAGAACTATTAGTTTAAAGACAAAAGTCATTTACTTGATTGAATGCATTAAGAGTGCAGTGAAGTTATATGTATTTAAACAGCAAATATGTGCAAAATCGAAACTCTGATGAAACAACAAGCTCATTGAAATGCAAAAAGCACTGTCATCAAGAAAGCGAATTTGAAAAAGATGCAGAACTGATGATGCATGAACAAAGATAATGTGAATGCAAAATTCATATCATGATGCAATAAAGTTGATCAAAAATCAATTTTAAATCAACTTTCTAAACAAAGTTGAAGAAAAGAAAGTGTTTCAGACATATAAGTTCATCAAATCACGACTAATTAAAAAGCTACTTTCAATACAGAATGCGCAAAAGAAGTTGAAAACTGAATTCAATGAAAAGTGCAAGACATTTCTGAAAGCAATGTATTTATCATTTTCAAAAGTTCAAATCAATGAGAATTTACTATTGAACAAAAGTATACAGTGATCAAGAATTATCAAGAGAAAGATTAAGCATGCTATTAACTTCTCAGCATTCAGAAAAGCACTTGAATCAGATGATATATCATTTGTAATCATGCAACAAGCATATAAAAGTGTATTGAAAATTTTCAATCTGATGTATTCAAATCTGATCAAAAGTGACTATCATTCAAAGATATGACGCAAAGACACAGAAATCATTCTGAAAAAATTGAATAAATTGAATTATTCAATTTTGAAGACATACAGAATTATCACACTGCTAAACTGCTTAGACAAGATAGCAAAAAAGCTAATAGCGATGAAACTGTCATACACAGTGAAAATGAATGACAAGCTGCTAGACTTTGATCAAATGAAGAGCAGAAAACAAAGATCAGCTATAAACGCAGTACTAAATCTAGTACATGACGCGTAAATGACAAAAAGTCGCGAAAACACGCTTACATGTTTACTGCTAGATATCAAAGATGTCTTTGATCATGTAATGTTGAAACAGCTGATTAAGATCTTAATCAAACAGAAAATATTGATCAATTTGATCAACTGAGTAAAATGCTTCTTACAAAATCAAATCATTGACTTAGCATTTGATGAAGAACATCAGAAGTCAAAGGAAATTTTCATAGAAATATCGCAAGAATCATTTATTTCGCTCATTCTGTTTTTAATTTACATTCAACATTTATTTTTGAAGATTCGCGTAAGAATTGAAAATTTACAGTCACTCAGCTACATTGATGACATTGCACTGTACATCGAGAAAAAGAGCATTGACAAGAATGTGAAAAAGCTGAAAAAGATGACGAAAATCGCATTTACATGAGCGAATGAAAACGCAATGCAATTTGATAACTCAAAATTCAAATTGATTCATTTTGAAAGTCACAAAGTGACATTTGATTAAATGATTATGCTGTTTAATGACACAGTTGTAAAATTGAAGATCTGCATACAATGACTAAAAGTTTGACTGAATTGAAAGCTCAACTTCAAGATGCATATGCAAACGAAAATCATTGCAGTTACAAGAACGTTACACTCACTCTTTAAATTAATGAATAGTAAGTGAGAATTAAACATGAAGTCAGAAAGACAGTTGTATTTAGCATGCATCATAATTATTAGCGACTACAACGTTGAAATCTGATGAAACAATCAAAAAAGTCATGTAATTAAATTTTGCAAGCTGCAGAACGCAGCATTACAAAAAATATTGAAAGCATTTTGAACATCACTCATAAAAGTCATGCAAATAAAGACTGAAATTTCGTCAGTGAAGGTACAACTAGATCAAAAATGCAAGAACTATGCAATTAAAATAGTTGAATTATTGAAAAAGCATTCAACAAGAAAGTGAACATTCATATCATACTCATCTTAATACATTACAAAATTGAATCTGAATCTGAACGTGACAAATTATCTGAATTGAAATGAATCAATAATGAAGTTATCTTAAAAAGTCAAGAATTGCAAAAAGAAGCTCACATAAATATATTGAATATTGAATAAAGTGCATAAAACACTTAGTTCAATACAGAAGATTAAAATATCTCACTTCAAGAAATCATGAGATCAGAAAATTAAATATCTGACAAAGATGTAAATTGAATTCACAAGATTTTTTTTTATTTCTTCATTAAGTGCATGCAGTCTATGACTATGACACTGTTTAGACGCTGTGTATATGCTAAGTTACATGTAATCTGATCAAAGTTGCTGCTTTATATCTTTTCATTGATCAATCATATCAATAGTTTACGCATATAAGCACTTTCGCTCAAACTTTTGCAATCATACTTTCGTTTTTCTTCGTTTCTTTGCACTCTTTACATTCTACTCTTTCATTTCTAATAGTCATTTTCTTGTTGTAATTCAAGTGTTTTTCAAATACTTTAGTGTTACAATTCTTTCGATTTTGATGATGAACAACGTCAATATGATGTTTGTGTTTTTGAGCTGAGTCTTTTTCTTAAGCTTTATCTGCTCTGATTTATAATGCTTGCAATTTAGTAGTAAATGCTCTGACGTTTGACTTGCATTGCATATTTCATAGCATTTGTTCAAATTATTCTCTGATAATCGATGCAAATAGCTTTTGAAATAGTTGTGTCTCATTTTCAACTGAATAAAGATTGAAAATGTTAGTCTATTTATTTTTCTAAGCTCTTTTAGTGATTTCTGACTTAGATTCACGTTCGATATGTGTTTTTAATACTGGTTTCCCTTCTTGATGCTGCTTTTTCAGACATTTAATCATTGTAATTTTATCTCTTTGCAAATTTGCTTTTTGACGAAGCTTATGATGATTGCTTTCATGTTGTTGATGACTGATAATTCTTGAGCAATGCTTTTGATCAATTGATCTGCTTTTTCGTTCTCAATAATGCTCTTGCAACATTATATCAACTTAAGTGAAGTGCACAGTCTTTGCTCAAGACTATTAACGACAGCGATTTATCAAAGCATATAATATATCAAATCAATCAACAAAGTTATAGAGTACAATTTGTTGAGACCGTGCCTAGAATCTAATCACACTGCAGCGAGATAGTGCGTAGCTGAATAGAATGTTTGATCAATAGAGATAGCTATAACTAGAATATTAAGAATACAGAAGAAATCAAAGAGAATTTCGAGCTGTATCTATAGTAGGGCAAAACAAAGAGAGCGAAGCAGGTTTGCTCAAGTATCGAAAGCGCTAGAATAGAGTGTTGAGGCTAGAGATTCAACATAAGTCAAAACCTCTAGAGCTTGTTGGCTAGAAAACTCTATTCAATCTCGACACACTCGTAACATTATCTTCTTCTCTTTAAAAGTCATGTTTCTATGACTTGTAATGTAGTTCATAGCACTGACGTAGAGCCTTGATGTCTGTCTTTCTATCAATCTTTCTATTGATTCAAATCAACTCGTCAAATGTCTATTGTAGCAGACTCACTATGTGAGATAGAGTGATCATTGAAGCAGACTCACTAGTCAACTTGCTCATCGAAGAGATTGACTATCAACTTGTCATTGAAGCAGACTCACTAGTTGCATGTGAACGTGAGGTAAATCGATTCACTGATAGATAGAGCGATGAGAATAGATATGTCATTGCATTGACGAAGAGTGTCATTGAAGCAGACTCACTAGTCGACTTGCTCATCGAAAAGATCGACTATCGGCTTGTCATTGAAGCAGACTCACTAGTTGCACGTGAACGTGAGGTAAATCGATTCACTGATAGATAGAACGATGAGAGTAGATATGTCATTGCATTGACGAAGAGTATCATTGAAGCAGACTCACTGATTCACGAGTTTTCAAGACGAAGAGAAAAAGAAATTGAACAGATTGTTTTCACTTGTCTGCTTCATGAGAATGAGTTGATTCTCAAGCAATTCACGAAGGTTCTTTATCGTCGATTCTCTTAATCGAGTTGAACAGCTTATTTTCACTCGTCTGTTTCATGAGAATAGATTGATTCTCTTGATCGAGTGAACTTTGCGTACTTAGTGAGCAATAAGTTGTCTAGCGATTCAAACAGTCTTGTCGTTGATTCTATCAAACTCTCTAGTGTTGTTCAGTCTTTCGATTGCGTCGACTATCAGATAAACGAATTTCTTTAGACTCGTTCTGTCTGTACGAGTATCTTGAATGAGTATTGATATCAATATCATGTGATTAACGAATTCTTAATATAATGTTGAGATCATGCCTAGAATCTAACCACACTGCAGCAAGATAGTGCGTAGCTGAATAGAATGTTTGATCAATAGAGATAGCTATAACTAGAATATTAAGAATACAGAAGAAATCAAAGAGAATTTCGAGCTGTATCTATAGTAGAGCAAAACAAAGAGAACAAAGCAGATTTGCTCAAGTATCGAAAGCGCTAGAATAGAGTGTTGAGGCTAGAGATTCAACATGAGCCAAAACTTCTAGAGCTTGTTGACTAGAAAACTTTATTCAATCTCGACACACTCGTAACATTATCTTCTTCTCTTTAAAAGTCATGTTTCTATGACTTGTAATGTAGTTCATAGCACTGACGTAGAGTCTTGATGTCTGTCTTTCTATCAATCTTTCTATTGATTCAAATCAACTCGTCAAATGCCTATTGTAGCAGACTCACTATGTGAGATAGAGTGATCATTGAAGCAGGCTCACTAGTCAACTTGCTCATCGAAGAGATTGACTATCAACTTGTCATTGAAGCAGACTCACTAGTTGCACGTGAACGTGAGATAAATCGATTCACTGATAGATAGAGCGATGAGAATAGATATGTCATTGCATTGACGAAGAGTGTCATTGAAGCAGACTCACTAGTCGACTTGCTCATCGAAGAGATCGACTATCGACTTGTCATTGAAGCAGACTCACTAGTTGCACGTGAACGTGAGATAAATCGATTCACTGATAGATAGAACGATGAGAGTAGATATGTCATTGCATTGACGAAGAGTGTCATTGAAGCAGACTCACTGATTCACGAGTTTTCAAGACGAAGAGAAAAAGAAATTGAACAGATTGTTTTCACTCGTCTGCTTCATGAGAATGAGTTGATTCTCAAGCAATTCACGAAGATTCTTTATCGTCGATTCTCTTAATCGAGTTGAACAGCTTATTTTCACTCGTCTGTTTCATGAGAATAGATTGATTCTCTTGATCGAGTGAACTTTGCGTACTTAGTGAGCAATAAGTTGTCTAGCGATTCAAACAGTCTTGTCGTTGATTTTATCAAACTCTCTAGTGTTGTTCAGTCTTTCGATTGCGTCGACTATCAGGTAAACGAATTTCTTTAGACTCATTCTGTCTGTACGAGTATCTTGAATGAGTATTGATATCAATATCATGTGATTAACGAATTCTTAATATAATGTTGAGATCATGCCTAGAATCTAATCACACTGCAGCAAGATAGTGCGTAGCTGAATAGAATGTTTGATCAATAGAGATAGCTATAACTAGAATATTAAGAATACAGAAGAAATTAAAGAGAGTTTCGAGCTGTATCTATAGTAGAGCAAAACAAAGAGAGCGAAGCAGATTTGCTCGAATATCGAAAGCGCTAGAATAGAGTGTTAAGACTAGAGATTCAACATGAGTCAAAACTTCTAGAGCTTGTTGACTAGAAAACTCTATTCAATCTCGACACACTCGTAACACAATTGTATGAGCAAAACAAGTCTCTATTCGACTCAATAGCTTCACAGATGAATGCGTTGCAAGTCAAAAAACGAAAAGTAAAATTTTTTATGCTTACGAAGGTCAAAATCGACGACGAAACGAGAGTTCATCAACGCAGAAGAAAGAAT
>JAABUS010000533.1_pt1 | contig 95177 bp, 99 predicted proteins | sample 5560161 | NCBI WGS metagenome assembly JAABUS01 (sample SAMN10711885, study PRJNA513376) | rock metagenome | isolation source: Antarctica rocks | place: Antarctica: Victoria Land, Trio Nunatak nord | collected 2016-01-04
GCTACCACCGTAGGATGAGCGGCTTCCACCAAATCCGCCACCACGGTCGCTGCTGCCGTAGGATGAGCGGCTTCCATCAAGTCCGCCACCACGATCGCTGCCGCCGTAGGATGAGCGGCTTCCACCAGATCCGCCACCACGATCGCTGCCGCCGTAGGATGAGCGGCTTCCACCAGATCCGCCACCACGATCGCTGCCGCCGTAGGATGAGCGGCTTCCACCAAATCCGCCACCACGATCGCTGCTGCCATAGGATGACCGGTCTCCTCTACCACCACCTACTGCATAGCCACCACTTGAATTGCCATAACTACCCCTTGATAGAGACTCTGAACCGTCTCGTTCCTCATGGCCAATGTTAACACCTCGTAGACGACTCAGACCGAGTTTTTGAACTAATCCACGCCCAACGGCCGGCGGTGGGTCCATGGCCCACAGATACTTGGCTCGATTGTTCATGGCGTCTATAAGCTGCTGCTTATCTGCTACCCAGCCGTAAACGCCAAGAGTTGCCAAATAAGACGCCACTTTGTCTCCGCGAGGGGCCATTTTCGCAGCGTCAACTACTTGTGTGAGAATCTTAGCAGTATCCTCTGGAAGCTGCGCATCTTTTGTCATGTCTACTTTGGCGGTCTCGAGGGAAGTGTCAGGCTTTAGTGGAAGCTTTCTGAGTCTCATTGAGTTTTCCTGGACCTCAAGGTTGGTCAAGAAGATCCAGCCTTCGCCCTCTTTGTCTCCTCGAGCCGTGCGACCTATTCGGTGGATGTAAGTGTCTCGTGACGATGGGACGCCAACCTGAATGACATGTGTCACGTTGGGGAAGTCCATTCCCCGAGCAGTTACGTCGGAAGAAAACAGAATAGCACTATCAGCGCGCCGGAAAGAGTCCGCTGCTCGTGTTCGGCCTTGCTGAGTCAACCTGGCATGTATGGAGAACTGTTTTGCCGGATGAAGGGGATGCTGGTGGAAGAGGCTTTGTCCCGGGTTCCGAAGGTTCGCGAACATCTGCGAGGCAAGCGTGACATCGGCCGTGGCATTGAAATAAATGATAGCCTTGAAACTCGGGTTGTTCTCGATCTCTCTCTTACAAAGCTCTAACACGGCCGGTATGACATTCTCGAAACCTCCTACATTTACCACCTTCTGTGGCACCTTCTCATGCGTTTCTTGCGCTCCCTCTCGCACCGTACGAACGAACTTGAAGTCCCGCTTCATGGTGTGTCGAACAATCTGCATGAGTTCTTGAGGAATTGTGGCAGAAAAGAGCAGAGTCTGTCGGTCCACTGTACTTCTATCAGGTAGTAATCTTTGAATAGCTTGTATTTCAGGAGCGAAGCCTTGGTCTAGGAGTCTATCCGCTTCATCAAGGACGAAGGCGCTGAGGTTCGGTGCTCGTACTTGGCTGTATGGATCTTCCAAGATATCTTTGAGTCTGCCCGGCGTCCCAACCAGGATATGACAACCCTCGTATTTAATCTTTCGAAGACCCTCTTGCTTTCGGGAGCCACCAACAGCAGTCTGTACAATAACTCCGGTATTCCTGGTCACTTTCTTTGCCTCAACCGCAATTTGTTCAGCCAGCTCTCGCGTCGGTGAAATGATAATTGCTCTGATGTCCATAGGCGACCCTCTACTTTGATGATTGCCACTACGCCTTTCAAGGCTCGGATCCCTTCTGATGATGTTCTGTAGAACAGGGATAAGGAAGGCAAGAGTTTTACCAGTACCAGTACGGGCTTGTGCTATGCTACAGAAGATATTAGTATTAGCACACCTCCTCAAGGCAGCTATAAGATCAAGCTTACACGTCAATCCCTTTCAATGTTTCGTTTATGGTCAGGCTCTGGACTTCAGTCATCGTCTCAAGCCCCATCCCCTGGGTTATAGTATTGACGACAGTATTGCAGACCATCCCTCTCTCAGACAGTTCGTTGAAACTCGTGACGGGGCCATACCTAGTCGCTTCGTGGATTTGAGCATCCGACGGCGGTCTTTGCGAGTTGGCCTCATCTACAATCTCTTCCATCTCCTCTTCCTGTTCTCTGATAGCAGCTTTCTGTCTCCATTGCGAGGTTGTGCAGAGTGCACGAAGAGCGGTGCAAGATTGAAGTCGAGGTGCTTTAGGGTAAATTATTCGAGGCGCATTTGAGGTAATACATATTCTAGAAGTTGAGGGCAAAAGTAATGTTTTGGCTATCGAGGCTGGACCTCTTCGCACAGCGTTCAGCATTGACTGTATGACTCGGGCTAAAGACGAGCTATAGTAAAGAAATAGTAGTGAGCAGCTGTCTGAATCCAGGAAAGAATGGATTACGCACAGAATGTGGTTGTGATGTTGCTGCGGAAAGGTGTATTTCTCTAGAAGCGGCGAGTGGTGATGCTGAAGTAGCTTGTAACGAAAATTTTAATATTGGACCCTGAATGGATATATGTAGTGTAAGAAGACATCACGCTAAAAATCTATAGGCTAAGCCGTATCGAGGTAATCCTGTAGCGGGAGAGCATCGAGCCATCAACATGTTTCTCAGGACATGGCGGACATCGCATTGGGCTCACCGCGGTATGTTCGTGGACGACTGAAATGATTAGGGTGCTAACAGCTAATTTCTTAAGCTTTCCACTTCCACTGTTCCTTCTCAATGGCGTCAAACCACCTTACACCCACCACACAAAGCGTGGCGGCTAGCAATAGAGCACCGTCATACCATATGAGCGACTGATAAGCCGTGAGCGTATCTGGACCACTTTTAGTTAGGCTTCTCGACTCTCCTAGGATTTCTCCGCCGACGGGCGAGCCGAACGCTGCCCCAAGGCCACGAATAAAATAGACGAAGCCATTGACAGAGGCATATGCTTGAATCCCAAAGACCTCGGATATTGTCACGGGGAAGAGGGCATTGTACCCTGATATGGTTCAGCCTCAGACTTCGCAGAGAAAGGGCTCCCCATTGCTTACCACCAGCGAGAATGCCGTAAAGCACAAGGAACGAAATCCATAAAGATTTTGCACTATACATCGCTGCTCCCAGCCAGAGTACCAGAACGCTAAGAGCGCTGCCAACAACAGACATTATGAGCACATTCTGCCTGCCAAAGGCGTCCGCCAGAACACCTGTCAAGATCCGGCTAACAGCGTTAACTCCATTATTAATTGAAAGCAGCACAGCTCCAAATGCAGCTGTATAGCCCAGTGCTACTGAGAATTCAGGTGTGAAAGTCATGGGCACGAAATTTCCGGCGGCTTGTAGTAAAGCTGCAAGTGATTGTAAGATGAATGCTGGTTTCCTTGCGATCGTCATGTTGACAAGCGTAGGTCTTCGATTAGCACTTCGACTTGACAGTGCTGCAACAGCAATTGGCAAAGAAACCGTGAGATTCTCCAATGCCATGATCCTGAGGCACCAACGGACACCCAATCGGTCGAGCATTACTGGGATGATCAGTGAATAAGCGAGACCAGCTAGGCCTGCTGCGCTGAGCACCAAACCCATTGCAGACCCTCTGCGGCGGTCAAAATATTCTGGTGCTACACTGATAAGTGGAAAATAGAGTAATGAGCTACCGACGCCGTAGATCAGGCCTTGCGTAAGAAGAAGATGCCAGGTCTACGGATCTTAGTGTACGCTCTTCCAAAGATAAGATATACACGAGGATGGACAGACTTGCGTACTCCAGCTGGCCAGCAGGAACCCTAAGCTCATCAGGATGGCGCCAGGAACAGCTATCCACTTAGGATTCTTAGTCCTCGCCATCAGTGGGTTGACATAAATGGAACCCCCCCAAGTTAAACCTGCACCAAGCGTCCCCACAAACGCAATCAACGCCCGGTTCGTAGCTTGGTGTGGAGGAAGGATAGTCCTACTGTTCGCGACGTAGAAATCTTGGAATACGCCGTAACTGAGATTGGGGCCGATAGTTTGGAAGACGGCGAGGAAAGCACATATTCTACAAAGTAATATAAACAACTTGCGGAAAGGAGATGAATTAATTGATGGTTTTTGGCTCACAAAACAATTACCTGGTCTGCTTTAGTGATGGGACGAAGCTGCTCTTGCTGTTGTACTGCACTGGCGGGAGGGGTAACATCGCCGGTCAGCTCGATGGGTGTCACATCGCTGCGATTCACATCCATTACAGAGTATATAGACCTCGCAACAAAAGATGAGGGGTTACTATCTTATCAGAACTGGCTCTATTACGCCTGAGATTGTTTCTGAAGAAGCTCCATCCCTTTTGATAAAGTATTAGTTACAGATCCGAGATCCGGAAGCAGCCGAGATTCGGGTGGGATGATATTTACGGTGATCACGCCTGTATATCCCGTCATTCGAGCCAATATGCCAGGTCTTTACTTATTCCAGTCATACAATAGTCTAAATCAGGATCATTGCTAACCACAAATATAGATGCAAACAGGTCGATGACTATTCTTTCCCAAAAGCTGCTATGACGCTTTTGGTATCTTTGAAAACTTCTTGAGCTACTGTAAATAGTCCGCACCACATTCTCTCTCCGCAACGTCGAACAAGGGCTTCGCACTGAACCATCCTGCGAGTGGCGTTCCGATCGTCTTATAGGTAAAAGCCGCATCTTCGTCTCCGATTTTTTTGGTCTCACCACCCCTTCCACCAGCGGCTGCATCCGCCATGAGTTGCGCATGACAGCATTTTTCCATACTAATGAACCAAAACACGGCCGCCTCGATTGTTTGCCCAACGGTCAAAAGTCCGTGGTTCTGAAGCAGTGCAGCTTTCTTGTCCCCAAGGCAGGCCGCAATATCATTACCCTCCTTCTCCGCGAGCACGATGCCATTGAAGCTTTCATATACGACATGGTCCTGGTACGTCAGCACTGTCAGCAGTGTCCTACTCTCGATGGATTGATGGAACGCGCATTATGGAATGAGCAGGCGTCCTGCGTGATCATGTCTATCTTTCTGCCCAGGGTACAGAAAGAGCGGCCATAGATGCTGTGACTATGGGCCGCACAAACCACATCAGGTCTGGCCTTATGCACCGCTCCATGTATCATGAAAGCGGCCGCATTCAATAGTCTCACTTCACCACCATCGATGATGGTACCACTGTGGTCGACTTGTATCAAATCACTCTTTCTCATCAACGAAAACGCGACCCCGAAAGGATTCACCCAAAAGGTGGTGGGGTCAACAGGATCACGGAGAGTAATGTGACCTGCAACTCCCTCATCAAAGCCATATTTGCCGAAGATGCGGAAGGCAGCCGCAAGACGACCTTTCAGAAAGTCACGCTCCTCATGCTTGTCCGCGAAATCGCGCGGGCCGGGGAACTTGGGCATTTGAATACTTGCCTGATGCTCACTTAAGCCGGGCTCGAGAGGTGCCTTAGTTGAAGGACGGGAGGAGCCATTGATTTGACTCTCGGTAGTCGTTGCTGACGGCGGTGCCATGTTGTCTTTCCGAGCTTCGAATTCGAGTGTTCCATAAACAGATCGATAAATCAAGAGAAGATATTATTGTCGGAGTATTATATGTAGGTAATTCCAGGGGCGCAAATGGCTTCGAGCTGCATGAGTGCGGGGCTTTAGGACAACCAACGGGCCGAGGTCCGAACTTTGGTTTGTAGGCTACCAAACTGCCTGCCGTGCCTGCTATTGGAGCGAAGTCCAAGTCCAGGTAAGCTGGGCGAAAACGATCTCAATAAGGCGATTGACAGCGGAGACGACCTGTCGTCGGCCGTTGCCCTTCAGCTGCTGAAAACTTTCCATGCCGGGCATTGGGCGCCAAGACCGCGTGCTTGCTCCAAAGACCATTCACATCGCGGTTGTCAGTACATACGTTGTTGGTCATATATAGGGTGTATTATGACCATCAAAATCACGTTAATGTAAAGGGCTGATAGATTTCCTGTCCGGAGGCTTAGAACAAAATGCATCCAAGTGCAGGTATGTATGCTCGATTGAGGATAGAGAAGCTGGTACTCAGCCATGAGTTTTCGTGGCTGCGAAAACGCCAATCAACTTGCAAGTTTGTTGTTAAAGGAGAAGTGGGTGACGAAGAAGAGGGGGGAGTTGAGGACCAGGAAGAGGAGTTGGAAGATCTGAGAGAAACGGCATGATAGAAACAGGAAAAAGTTATCTGGTCTATGTAATGGGGCCCTGGGGGACCCTCGGACCTGGGGATAACATAGAGCGCCATCTATTCAAGATATAGGAGCTTGCAAGGTAGTCACTCACGATGATTCAAAAGGGTGAGTTCCTGGATGATTGAGGAACAACGAGTGATGAATAGTACTTATCCCATCAACTCAAAAACGCGCTATTCTATACTCGGTATCGCTTACCGTAGCGGCAGGTCTTGACTATCACAAATCCACAATAAAGCTTGAATCTCAATTGACGAACAGCCAAATTATATTTCTGACATCAAGGATGGGTAAACGTGGAGGGAAGAGAGTTAGTATGTCCGGTTCATCGTTTGAACGTCTTGTGAAGCTCATAGATAGCAGTTTGGAGGCGGTCGAGGCAGAGGCAGTGGAAATCAGCGTTCACAGGAACGAGCAGATCCCCAGGACATACCTAGAACCCATACACTCTTTGAACGGTATTATAATGAGCTTGAAGTTGTAAATGATGGGGAAAAGGAGAGTTATTGGGGTGCGTTGCGACGAGACCTTCCGAACAGCTTCCGCTTTACAGGATCGAAAGGGTATGTAATCGATTAATGACTCAGATTGCTTTTGACTGAGCACTATCAGACACGCAATTCCAGTGCAGCAAAGGTTAAAAGACCATTATATACCCGAAATTACATCTATAGAACACAATGGCCAGCTAGTCGAACCTCCGACGTCTATACCATGGTATCCAGACCAATTGGCCTGGCAGATGACGACGCCAAAGAATATTATACGGCGGTTTCCGTCTTTTGCCTCATTTCAAAAGTTCTTGGTATCGGAAACGAGCGTGGGAAATATAAGTCGACAAGAGGTGGTCAGCATGATCCCCCCACTACTCATGGGCGTCAAGCCTGGAATGATTGTTCTGGATATGTGTGCTGCACCCGGTAGTAAAGCTGCTCAGTTAATTGAGATGGTTCACGCCGGAGAAGAGGCTAGGACGCGAAAGGTCCTTCGTAACATGGCAAAGGATGAAGGGCGCGAGCTTAGTCCAGACGGCGAAATCATACAAGAGGAGATGGGGGAAGCAGAGAAAACTGGTGATTGGTCAGATGATGGAAGGGCAACTGGCCTGCTTATTGCGAACGACTCTGACTACAAGCGAGCGCACATGCTCATTCATCAGATGAAGCGTCTAAATTCTCCCAATCTGATTGTAACAAATCACGATGCTACTATGTTCCCTTCAATCAAATTGCCATCTCAGCCCAGTCACGGAGGAGCCACCCCACCGAACAGATATCTCAAGTTTGATCGCATCCTAGTGGATGTGCCTTGCTCTGGCGACGGAACCTGTCGGAAGAACATCAATATATGGAAAGACTGGAATCCGGGCAACGGCATAGGACTATTCAGCACGCAGGTGAAGATTCTGTTCCGCGCCTTACAGATGCTAAAGGTGGGAGGACGAGTTGTTTATTCGACGTGTAGCATGAACCCTGTGGAGAATGAGGCAGTAATTGCCAGCGCGATTGATCGTTGTGGTGGTCTATCGATCGTTGATGTAGTCGACTGTGGCGATGCACTTCCGGAGCTGAAAAGACGGCAAGGTCTGAAGGATTGGAAGGTCATGGACAAGCAAGGCAAGATATGGAATACATGGGCCGAAGTCGAGGACTCGAGAGCGAAAGAAGGTCCTGAGGGCTTGGGGAAGCTCATCGAAGGAATGTTCCCACCTATGAGCCCAAACGAGAGAATTCCACTGGATAGGTGCATGCGTGTATATCCACACTTGCAAGACACAGGAGGCTTCTTTATCACTGTGCTGGAGAAGAAGATCGAAATCAAGGCCAAACCCCAAGCCAACATCAAAAAGACTGAGCCAAAACCCTCGGTCATCGCTACTGTGGATGAGATCGAAGCACGGCCACTCAATGCAACAAACCCTATCGAGAAGATCGACGCTTTAGACGATCTGGCACCACCTCGAGCAAACGGTGACGCAGAGGGTCTCTCAGCAGCAGCGCGACAAAATAGAGAAAATGCACCAAGCGAAACCGTCACCCCCCAAAAACGAGCCTTGAACGACATAGCCGATGCACAAGCGGCCACCAAACGTCCCAAATTCCGTGAGGAAGTCGACGAAGCCGCACCCCCTGGGGAAGAAGACCGCCAAGTTCATTGCCCTCCACCTCCGGGTGCGCAATTAGATATCTCTCGTCCTGAGACGATAACTACTTTGCCCTCACCAGCACCCCCCGTAGGAAATCCTGGCCAGCAGCCCAAACGCAACACCAACCAAGCCTTTGAAGAACCCTTCAAATACCTCTCCCCGGACCACGAAGAACTTCAAGCCAATTACGCCTTCTACTCCCTCTCTCCACACTTTCCACGCGACAGGTTCATGGTCCGTAATGCCCTGGGCAATCCCGTGAAAACCATCTACTACACTTCCGCTCTTGCACGAGATATCTTGAGAGAAAATGAGTCAAAAGGGATAAAATTTGTGCATTGCGGCATCAAGATGTTTGTAAAACAGGACGTGCAGAAGGTTGGGGTCTGTAAATGGAGGATCCAGACGGAAGGACTGCCGATTCTAGAAGCATGGGTTGGGGAAGAGCGAGTGGTCCGATTATGGCAGCGACAGACGCTCCGCAAACTTCTTGTCGAAATGTTTCCCAAAGTCGACGGCAACGGCTGGCAAGAGTTAGGCGAGATTGGGGAACGGTTGCGAGATATGGGAATGGGCTGTTGCGTCCTGCGCGTAGAGAAGAGCGAGGGCGATGATGGCTTCAGGTAACCCTTCCAATCGATTCTCCGCTATGAGTGCAGAAGCAGAAACTGACATCTATAAACACCAGCGAACGCATCACCCTCCCCCTCTGGCGCTCCCTCCACTCCCTCAACCTCATGCTCCCCAAAGAAGACCGCAAAGCCATGCTCCTGCGTCTCTTCAACGATGACTCGCCGCTCACGGACCACTTTGGAGACCGTTTCCTCCGGGACACCAGACCGCATGAAGCCGAAAACGACAGCGTCATGAAAGATGAGAATATAGACGCCAAGGACGAAACCCCCAATGATGACGTTGACCTCATCGAAGAGAGATCCGTCTCCGGCGATGACGACGAGGGCGGGGAGAACATCGGCAAAGCGGGCTTGGACCCGGATGTGCCGGCTAGAGGCCCGGGTAAGGGAGTGAATGCCAAGGAGGAATTTTTCGGGACGAGCGTAGCCGGGGGGTTGGACACGAGTGGGCAAGGTGGTGGGTGATTGATGGTGGGGAGGGGTGGGGATACAGGCAATGAAGTTTGTTAGATATCACAGGAACTACAAAAAATGGAACAGAGTCAAGGCAGTTGGCTGCAAAACGCAATGCTGTCTGTGAGTTTATCTGCGCAAGCACCACCAGGGGTGGTGAGGTTTGCGGGAACAGCAGCTGGCTGTGTGTAAAAAAAGGAAGCGTGAGCAACAGAGCCATCGAAACATCAAAAGGTACCTACCTTAGTTTTTTTGCCCCCCTTGTCCAGTTCCGAACAATTGGCTCCCAAAATAAGAGAAGAAAATCCAGCCACAACGAATTTTTTCCTTCTTTCAACAAAGAATCTCCTCCCATTTCCTAGGTAATCTTTCAAAAGTAACGATAGCAAGAACTGGAAAAAGAAAAAGAAAAGGTTACCGATGTGGGAAGGAAGCAAACAAACAACCTCGACGACAACAACAACAACAACAACGGACCACCACATCCAACCGGTTTCATCAAGTGTCATTAAAAACGTTAAAGGCTTTCGCAACGCCCCAATTCCTCTCAATTCTCTCTTGCTCGTTTTTTTTTTCTTTTCTTTTTCTTCCCCCTCTTTGCTCTCTCGTGTTTTGGAAGTACTGGTACATATGTGAAGGGGGTAGGGAATACATACAATCGTTTGAAACGGGTTCAGCTAAGAGTAGATGTTGTGACGGATATAATATGACAAGGTAGGTAGGTACCTTGGATGGGAAAAGGGGTTTGTAAGCACTTTAATTTTTTTATCTTTGTACGCGGAGGTGTAGTGAGGAGCGGGTGATTGTGGGGATTTGACAAGGGGGTGATTTTCGGAATGTGGGGTTTGGGCTTTTGGGATGTGGTGGAAGTCGTTACGGTTGCTTTCGACGTTAGGTAGTATTCTTATTATTGCTAGGCAAGGCAAGGTAGTTGGTAGGGGACGAGTCAGCGGTGGCGTAATTGTAGAGTTCGATCAGGTATTACTGTTGCAAGGGATTACAGTATTATATTTGTCGGTGAGGAAGTATTCTGTAGAGTGACACGTGCTAGCTTAGTCGCCTCAGTCTGTGAGGCTCATACTGTCTCTATCACAGTTCGCCCGAGCAGGCGGTCAGGCAATCAAGGCGACTCGCAGCAGGGACCTTTAAACCGTAGAGCCCCACTATGGGGAAAGCCTTCTGGCTTATGTATCCAGAGGTCTTGTGGAATCCGTACGTGTAATAGTTTGCCTCACAGCAGCGACGGAGGTATGCGGTGTTCAATGATAATATACCGCATGCAGGTGACTTCAGGCCAGTTGGCCGCCCCAGTTGTTGCGGCAGGCGTGTCTGACCCATCGAGCGCCCCAACGAAGAAGTCCTTCTGGCTCCCTGTGCCGCAGGATGCATCAAGGATTGCCTGGTTTTGACAGCAATATGGACGGAGCTTAACATGCTGGAACTAAGCTACTCCAAGTGTTTCGAACACCGGACACATGAGTTGTCTACAGGCAGCCTAGGTGTATGGGGCGGACGGTCGTGTGCTACATAGAACGGAGACACTCTAGCTCTCCTTGTTGACATCTGAAGGCTCACCGGTTGAATTATGGCAGAGGGTATCCCAAGTGCTGCATTCAGGCCATCTTAGGCAAACCCATTGCCGCAGATGTGACAGCGGCCAAATTAGGATCCGTAGAGCTCAAGTTTAGGGACATTCATTCGGCTTCGTCGTCCCTGTTTGGATTCAATGCCGGCTGCCGGCTGCCGGATATAGGCGTCGGGCTATTCGTACATGAACTTTCCGAGTAAAGCGATGAACGTAGCTCTGGTTTAGCAGTGTCTTTGATTGGGTGAACGGGAAGATAGACAAGGGACGGAAGTTGCAAGGTAAGCAGGAGTAGGAAGAAACGGTACGAAACGGGCGAATGGAAGCGGAGGTACAGGCGAATTCGAAATACGAATCATAGCGGAGACCCAAGCATAAACTACGCAGCAAATGGTTCTGATTAACGAAACCTTTGCAAATGCTAAGGCAGGCAGGAGGACATTAGAAGCTGAATGGCGGAAGAAATGCGGGCACCGATAGTGTTGCAGGCACCAATTCTACCAATATATGATGGCTGGCTGTCAACCTTTTGGAAACCGGCAGAGCGCGTAATCCACTTCTCAACTTGTAGGACTTTCGGGCGGGTTGGCAGGACAGAAGTTGCATATACGGAGATTGGTTGTGCCTGGAGTAGTAGATCGCATGAGCTGGGCTGCAGCACGGTGGAGGCTGTGCGGTGGTCACACAAATCCATGATGTTCTCCATATCGGATACCATGCACATATGGATTCATTGGCTTCTCTGGTAACACGTAGGGTGTGAATGCGCGCATAAATCACATCTGATATAGCGATGTAGGTAGGGTGAGGCATATGAGTGAACAGCTGTCATTCTCACGTCGTACGGGGGGGGCTCAGATCTTTCCAAAACAACGTGTTGCAGCATCTGGATCTCCAAGTGGACGTTGTGTAGCCCGGATCTCGGCAGGATGATGGGTCCTACCCAATCAGGGGGACGATTGCCAGTAGCGGAAGACATAGAAGTACCTACTTTACGGCGGTAAGGTAGGGAGGTACTTTATGACAGCCTGATGTTAATTAATACATACATAATAATTCACGTGTTGAGCCGCGACGGTGGGAAACGAACCCGGCAGTGTGGTACCACGCTCGAGCCTCGGGCTTTTTGATTAGGACTAGGGACACATCACCTGCAGCCTAGAGGCGTCAACGTCCTCTTCACCATGCTCCCCTGCCGAGATATGATTACCGTCAACTTCTCCGTGGCCGCCACCTTTAGCAGGAGAGAGAGAGCGCGCACGGCAACAGAGGCGTACGGGAAGAGCGTCAACGCCTCATTCGTCAATAGGCCCGTAGATACGGAACCTCCTCGCTCGCCAGCAAGCCGTGCTGCCAAGAAGAACGATGCGGGTCATATGCAGCAACGAGCAGACACCTAGCAGCTGTCTTTTGTCAGCCAGGTACAACGCCGGAACCAAGATTGCGCCCGATTGTGGTGCCAACTACCTCGAGTCAAGCATCTACAGACACTTCTCTTGCACCAGACAGAACTGGACGAGGGTTTCACGTGTAGAGTGCCGACTACTTCTCCTATCTGATCCATCAAGTACCTTGAGGTCCAGCAAGCCCTATCTCACTGTGGACTTTAGGGCTGATGGATTGATGCAGGGTGATTGAAGAGCGAAGGTCATCAACAGCAAGACCGCGTGGCATTACAGGCTACTGCCTTAGGTACTTACTTAGTATACAACCTTAATGGCGGTAGGTAAGGATGACATCCGCTCGAAAGGCATGGAGGGACCTACAACAGAATAACAGAACAACACTTACCCGACTTGGTTTAAGGTACTGAGTACATGAGGTATCACAAAGTCGCCTCCTGAGTTCTAACAAGGTTCTCATTATTACGATCATACTTTACTTCACCTCTTCTTCTTCTGCTTCCAATCGGGTGATGACAACGATGAGCTACACAGATTATTGACTTTGGGGATAAGGTCATTTCATCCTCAGTGCTCCGTACCACCAGGCCTGTCCCCGGCTTTCTGCTCTCTTACCGGTTACTTTACCACCGACTGTGTCGAGCGGGTCTGCTCATGTGATCGGTCGTATCAGTGTTCCATGTCACTGTCAGGCAGATAATTTGGCCTCTGCAAATGCCGGCTCAGGTTTGACATGGGTCCATAACGCCCCATAAGCGTTGATGCAACTGGGAGCTGACAAAGTTCCCGCTCCATCCCCTTTCACCGCCATTTGCTCTCATCTGTCTTAACCAATCGTTGCCCGCATCTCACCTCTTCTGCACTCGGGCTAACACTCCTCGGATTTGCAAAGGATGGAAGGATCCATCGCTTGCATTCGTGCTTCTGACGTTGAACATTGCAACACGCCGCAATGGACGCTATCTGTTTTTAGTCCATGTGGCGGCCTGATGACTTCTTTGCTTTGATATTTCTTCACGTTTCGTTTTCGACCGAAGTACCTTGGGTCCTTCTCTGCATGGATTGCCACCTGCTACCCCTATGTCCGGGCTAACGACGGTGATTCCCCGGGGGCCTAAGGTAAGGATAATCTGAACCGGCTCCCCGGAGCTCCCTAAGCCGCGATGGAAGTTCCAGGTACCTTGCGCTCTGGGCCAAGCAAGTGGAAGATGTCCCGGCAATCCGTCCCCAGCACCCCGCTAGTCGCTTAGCGTGGTTGTTAATCAGACCCTGACGTGGATCCTGGGAGCTACAAATGTGTAACATCGCCACTACAGGGGGACTCCGACTGGGTTGTCGGGTCTGGCTGTTTGGTACCACCGTCCACCGTGGGTAGCAATGACGAGGATGACGAGGATGGATCGCCACGATCATGGGACGAGGGGGATCTGACGACAGGGATGTCTCCACCGACCCAGCCTACCGGGGCGACCGAATTGAACGGAATTGTACAATTGGCGATGGGGGGAACGCAGCATGAAAGCTGGCTACCTTGCGGTACGGCAAGTATAGCATCATTTCTGCGAGGCTGGCTGGGGAAGGGACCGCAAGCAAGGCTCCAATGATGATGGTGATACGGTATCCCGTAACGTGACCGGAAACCTCGCAGTAAAAAGATTGCATTCCCTTTTTTCAAGATGATGATGAGTTTCCCAAATTACGCATTTTAGTCTGCCAGTAGAAGGAAGACTAGATACAACGGTGCACCAAGGGCCGCTTCTTTTCCAAAACCTCATTCTACCTAACTGTTGTCACCGTCTTTTCGAACTCTCTGCTGTTACCCGCCTTGCTGCCATGTCAACTTCTCTTTCCGCAGCACGTAAGGACTAATGTAATCAATCGGCCCTTCCTCTTCACACCTGGCTTAACCGGTTGTGCATTGAGTCCAGCACGCATGAGATCGCAGCTGCTTGGACCCATCTGACGTGCATTCGGTGTTTCCCTTTGGTTCTGGTCCTTGTCCCGCCATAGTGGCTGGCACACACGCCTTGCAGATCGACGTCCCCGGTCCCAATTCCCCGTCTCTTATAAGTCATATTGGGGGCGATAGCGCGTCAGTTCTACCGTCCGAGAAAACACCACAGAAGTGAAACAAGCATGCTTCCCTCCATCTTCGCACGTGGCCGCCGAGGTGCGAGCGGTGCAACAACACCGGCGTTTCCAACGCAACAGCTTTTCATCTTAGGTATGTTCCTTTTTCGGTGCTTGCCTCGGCGCCAAATGGTTCCCAAAATCGCATGAACGTTAGGTCCTCATCTCCTTCAGCGGAAGCGATGCTTCACTCAAAGACTAACATTCAGGCCCTTGAAACAGCGCTTTGCCGGATATGCGAGCCCATTGCGTTCATGTCCATTTTCCCATACGTCTATTACATGATCCGATCCTTCGAGATCACCTCCGACGATCGTCGAATTGCCGTCTATGCCGGCATGGTTACCTCGGCTTTTGCATTCGCCGAATTCTCGACCGGCGTCATCTGGGGGAGACTGAGCGACAAGGTGGGAAGAAAACCGATTCTCATCTCAGGCTTGGCCGGGACGGCGCTCAGTATGCTGGTGTTTGGCTTTGCGCAGAGTTTGCCGGTTGCTCTTGTTGGTCGTGCGTTGGGAGGACTTCTTAATGGGTGCAGACTCAAACTCCCCAGCCCCGTGCATCCTGAGAACACGTCAGCTCACAGGAAGACTACAGGAACGTCGGTGTTCTCCAGACCACTGTAGCCGAGATTGTCACTGTGAAGGAGCATCAGCGTGAGTTAGAAGCCGGCTTTTCTGGCTCAAATACTAATCGTTGTAGCTCGCGCTTACTCGATCATGCCCTTCGTCTGGTGCATTGGGTAGGTCAACGCGCTCCTGTAACCGCCGACCGGATTGTTGACGTTGTGAAGATCTATATTAGGTCCAGCGCTCGGTGGCGCTTTAGCCCAACCATGTGTGAGCTATCCAAACTGGTTCTCTCGAGGGACTCTCTTTGACCAGTATCCTTTCTTACTTCCAAACCTCGTCTGCGCAGTCATCTTAACTCTCGGCGTCTTGATTGGCATCCTCTTCCTCGAGGAGACTCACGAACAGAAGAAGAATAGACGTGACATAGGCCTCGAAGTCGGCGAGTGGATCTTGAACCTCTTTAAAACTCGAACGGAACTACCTTCTTTCGCGAAAGCGGACGAAGCCAACGTGGAAGAAGTTTGTTCTTTGCTAGAGGACGATCTGCCCCCAGGTTACTGCACGAGAGAGGGATCACCTCGGAACTGCTTATCTCGGGCTCAATCGCCTATTTCAGACCGCATGGTTTACAAGACCAACAGCGAGAAGAGTGTACAGAGCAAGCCACGCGGTGCTCAAAAAGCATTCACGAAACAGGTGATTCTAAACATAGTAGGCTACGGGCTTCTAGCTTAGTGAGTGCTCTGGAGGGAGAGTCGTAGTGAACTTTCCGCGCTCATACCCTCGCAGTCACTCCATATCATTTGACCAATTAATGCCAGTATTCCTTAGCGAACCGATTTCGCATGAGCCGCCCTCGCTCCCGTTTAAGTTTACAGGTGGCTTTGCTCTGTCTTCCAAGACCATAGGCTTCTTGCTCTCGTTGCAAGGTATTTATTCGATGATGGCCCAAATCGTCATTTTCCCGCTCGCCGTTCGCCACTGTGGTTGCTTGAATACCTTCCGCTTCGTCGTAATATCATGGCCTATCCTCTACTTCTTGGTCCCTTACTTGGTTCTCCTTCCGGAACGCTTACAGATGTTTGCCATCTACTGTTGCCTTACGTGGAAGATCACGGCACAAGTCCTCGCGTTTCCGGCAAATGCGATACTGCTGACAAACTCTGCTCCCTCAATGCTGGTCCTTGGTGTCATTAACGGTGTTTCGGCATCTACGGCAAGCCTGATGCGAGCACTTGGACCTACTGTCACTGGCCTCATCCACTCCTTGGGCCTAGAAATCGGTTACACCGGGTTTGCATGGTGGGCTAGCGGCTTCATCTGCCTTCTCGGTGCCATTGAAAGCTTTTGGATGGTAGAAGGCAAAGGACGGATGGATCAAGAGGAGGTGAACGACGAAGAGGCTGGCTCCAGCCAGCCACTTATAGATCCCAAGGCCGTCGATGCCGCAATTCTAGCGGCGAGCGGCTCAGGTGAAGAACTTCTTGGAAGCGCATTCACCACAACGAGACCGTATTTATCGCCTGATCGAAAGTAACCGGAGGTTTAATCGCCGCGGACAAGCGCGACCACTTTGCGGCGAGCACGATTTCATGACTCTTCCATAGCATCATATACCTTGATTTGAATTTACCGATACAGCTCACAGCTTGGCGCTGGTGTCATAGACTAGGGTTTTAGAGGTACAAATTGGGGCGGCGGATTTCTGTGAGGCAATTTCTCAGTCGCGCGTTGAGATACAGTACTCGCTGCTATATGGGTTATATCTAATTTCCTTTCCTTAAATATGGATCCGCTTCATTTTCTTATAATTACCAGGCGTATCTAGAAAGCAAGGTCTCGAAAAGCGGGCGGCGGCAATCTGATCTCAGAAATGCAAACTCAAGATCTTGCAATAAAATAATAGCTATCTTGGGGAAACACAAGCCCCACCCTTCGTCTTCTACCCTCCTCTAACATACGGAGCAACAAATCAGCGATGAGCTGATAAGCCAAGGCTGTTATCAGGGGCGAGCACCCCCTCAAGTACTCCGTACGACGCCCGGCCTGCTTACCTTAGCCTAAAAGGGCGCTCAAGACATCGTGCAGATGTGTTGAAAGCCTCTAGCTACGAAAAGCATTCGCAATTGTTATCATGTGAACTTTGCCCTCATGACTATATGATGTATAACTGTCACAACTGTTACCTGATCTACGCCTTGTATGTCGTCCATGAAATCTACGAGCAATAAACGTCCTCGGCTAGCAGCATCTTCTTCCGATGAGATCAGAACTTTGCCTGCGCTGATATCGGCTTCATCATCACCACCGGCTGTGCTGCCGTCAATCCCCGCTGCGTCAATCTCCTTTCGCAATGTCTCAGCCTGCAATCGATGCAGGCAGCGTAAAAACCGCTGCGATCAGAAGCTGCCCTCTTGTTTGTCGTGCGAAAAGGCCGGCGTTAAGTGCGTGGGATTTGACCCCCTCACCAAGAGGGAGATCCCTCGAACGTACGTCTACTACCTCGAAAGCCGAGTGAATTACCTGGAAATCCTGCTCTCGGAGCATGATATTCCATTTTCGCCCGCGGAGGAGTTCGATCTTGGTGCGAAAGTCATTACCGAACATACAACAGGCCTTCCTCCACGCTCAGAACGATCGATTGCGCGACATGGTTCAGACAGCAGAAGGGATGGGCACACAGACGACCAGAATGCAGATGCATCGAAGCGAACATGGGAAAAGAAGCAGGATGAGTTGAACAATCTCGCCTCGAACATTGGCATGGTGTCCGTGCAAGGAGCGTCGGATCCACGCTATTTGGGCTCGACCTCGGGCATATCGTTCGCTCGGGTGGTGTTTGCGGCCGTCAGGAGCTCTGTGTCGGGGTCATCCACTGAAAGGGACGGGACGCGGGTGAATAAGCCAGGATCGCTGGGCTCAGCGGCTGCGGCCAGTCGAACGTCCAAGAGGGATCAATTTTTGAGACTGCAGTCGAAGCCTACTATCACACCCGCCCCGTTTCCTGATAGGGACCTTGGATTGCGTCTGGTCAATCTATACTTCGAACACGCAAACCCACAGATACCAATACTGCACCGAGGTGAGTTCATGACATTGTTCGAAAGAGCTTATGCGTCAAAAATTGGAGGGCAGTCGCCACGCGAGCTTTACATGTTAAACATCGTGTTTGCCATCGGAGCGGGCATCATTCTTGAGGCCTCAAGTACACGGCCGTCAGCAAGTTCGGCTAAACAACAGTCTCCTTCACCGGTCCCTGAGAAACGCAAACTGCCTAGTCAGCAGAAAGAACCGGAAGAGTACCATGCATCTGCAGTCAAATACCTAGATTCTCTAGGCTCTACGACCGCGAACGATCAGGGGTTTGGAGGAGGCTTGGAAGAGCTACAGGCGGTTTTACTTCTTGCAGGCTTTGCACTCCTACGACCTGTCTCCCCTGGGTTGTGGTACATAACTGGATTTGCTGTACGTCTGGCTGTTGACCTAGGTCTACATTATGAGGATGGATCGGGCATCGACAATAATGGAGATAATGCCGGTCCAGAAAACGGGCATGATGTGGCCATGGAGGCAGCTGGAGGTCTATCAGGTCCCACGGACAATGACATCGGAGCCGAGGAACGAGGTCGACGCCAATGGATTCGTGATCTTCGTCGCCGTTTGTGGTGGTGCGTATACTCTTTCGATAGGCTTGTAAGTACTTGCGTTGGACGGCCTTTTGGGATTACAGATCAGGTCATCACTACCAGTAGGCCCAGAATCTTTATGTCGTGGTTTTATGCTTCAGTACTTATCATCCTTACAGACTTCCCATCCATCCTTGATGACATCGATATTACGACCTCCGGCTTCAGGGTATCGTCACACAACTTTAACGGCGCCAGCTACAAGCGAGTATCGCATCACTATTTTCGGCTTCGACTACTGCAATCTGAAATCTTACATGTTTTACAGTATAGGCAAGCTCAGAAGGCGTATGAAAACACGAGGCACCGAAATCCCTACATGCATTCCAAAACGACTTCTTCATTTCTACAGCCATTTGACTCTTTCCGGGACTGGAGGAGAAATATCGACCATCGGCTATGGCAATGGAAGGACGAAGCACCTTTACAGGAACACACGGCAGTTGGATTCTCCGTACAATTTCTCGAATTGAATTACTGGCAGGCATTGATCATGCTGTACAGGCAGAGTTTAAGCGTCCCACCAACTCTCTCAGGAGAGCTCAACCCTTCGGAGGATGTTATAACCCCAACTTCAGATAGAGAAGAACCAGAGGACGAAGAGGAGATCTACATTAAGCTTGCTGTATCCGGGCGAAGAGTTTTGGAACTTTATCGTGAATTGCATCGAGTGCATTTGGTGAATTATACATACTTAGCAACGGTGCATATATTTATGGCCGGTAAGCTTTCCAATGTGCTCTCTATAAATACCAGCTGATGAGCCTAGGTATTGCGTTCCTCTATGCGCTCTGGCATTCGTCATCTGTCCGCAGCCAATTGGTGGGTAAACTGTTGTGCAAGTCACTGGGACGTACTGAACACTTTCTAGACTCACGAAGAGGTTGATTCGACTATCCAAGCAGCAACTTCTATACTCGGTGATCTCATGAGTAAATGTCCGCCAGCAGAAGCATGTCGCGATGCTCTTGAACGGATGAGCAAAGCAACATTGAAGATGTGCCTCTTTACTACCGGGCTTGGGTTACGAGCAGCCAATCATTACTTAGACTTCCAACCAAAAGTTGACCACGATCAAACTCAATCTCCCACACCCAAGAGGAATGACAAACCCCAACAAGACTTCTCGGGAAGTTTGCGGTCACCTCGCGAGCTTGGCACAAATCTTCAAGCTCATTACCCTGAAAATCCCCAACACGGCCGTTCCTCTAGTAATAGCATAGACGGACGCTCAGATACAACGCAGCCTGGCTTTCGTCCCACTTCGTCATCGCAGCCGCTTCAGTATCAAGAGCGCTCAAACACGACAGCCCAGCAGCGCGATTATTTCTCCAATCTAGCACAACAATCACAATCTTTATATACAACCGCACCTTTCACGGCTGCCAACGTACCTGATGATCCTTACGATTTTACTTCCAACGAATTTGACTTCCTAGCGATGAATGACGAGAGCATGGCCTTGTACCAAGGGAACTCCGGCTTGCATCTTGGTTATGACGCTGAGCACGATTGGTCTGAGGGTGCTCAGACGGAGCTGTTTGGCGATTTCTTCTTTGGTGGAGCAGGCAATCCCGCTGATGCTGGATGATGAGCCTGCCCCATGGCTTTCGCATTCTTTGGTGTTCTCCGGCTCCCCTGGCTTTACAACATGTATAGTGAAGCTTAAGATTAGAGGTCTTGTGGATATCTTAGCATTCATATCCACTATATGTCTCGCTATGTAATACTTCTACTACATAGATCAAGTTCGACTCCTACCTATATCAATTTAGAACCGTCCCAGAACGACGAAGCTACGATTACGACTTGGGTGAATAGAATGTTTATGAACCTCTTGTTACTACGGCCCAGACCACCAGTGAGTGAACTGAATACGACGATCAGACATTACACTAGTGCCACAAAGCTAAAAAGGGTACCTTACGCGGGGTCCTGATACTCTTTAAGATACTGTACAACTGACTTTGTTTGTGTTGCAAGAACTCTTTATTATATCTATTGCTTGGTGGCAATCCTAACTTTCCTTTGTGCTGCTCGACTGTTGGTCGGTATTCCTTGTCGTTTTAGATAGGCCTCGGTATTATCATTCTATGTTGTATTAGTGTCACTTCTGCGGAATCCTTACTTTTCCAATTATCTGCATGTTGGCCACTACAGTAGCTGGTGCTCTCAATTTGAGTCAGGCTAGAGAAGGCCATACTCGTCCTTTCTGAGACGCTGTTTTATCATGCCATTCGTTGTCACCGAACTTATTGAAGACGAAGATTATGATCCGCTCTTCCAGATCCAGTACAAAGCTTTTATCAACGAGCCCGCCTTTGTTGCTCTGTATCCAGGTGGGCTAGATCCTTCCGCACGTTCTCAAAACACGGCCAGATTCAGAGCGTCGCTTGGGTTCAGCGACCCTCAAGTCGCAGTTGCGAAGGTATACGATGATCAAAACGGGCAGATCTGTGCGTTTGCTACAATGCGAATATACGGCGGGAATCCATTCTCGGGTGCGGAGGATAGTGATGTTAAGTTTCCCCACGTGGATGGCGATAAAAGGGTATGGCTGGAGTGGCTCTTCAATACAAAGAACGACCGGCGGCGAAAGTTCAAGGAATTGCAGGTGCCTGGCTCTTATTGTTGTAAGTTCACGCATACTTGTTTGATACGGATATACAAACATCGAACGGCTTCGTTCTCATCTTCCATAGATTTGGTTGCTTTAGGCACAGATCCCTCTCGCCAGAGAGAAGGCGCAGCAACGCTGTTATTGGACTGGGCTGTTACTGTGATGGATAAGAAAGGGTCACGGGCTATGCTAGAAGCTAGCCGTATTGCTGTTCAATATGGACTCTACGAAAAGCAAGACTTCCGTGCAATCGACACACACACTTATGTCGACAAGGGAAGATTCCCGGACATGGGAAGTATGTCTTTAGTGACAATGGTTAGGGATGCAAGAGGAGAGTGATGTTTGTGGATCGAAATGCTACCGTTCTAGAGCCGCAAAGTCTGAAGCTGTGTTACGAGCTACAAGACCCAGCAATGAATTTGGTTTGGGATCATTCTGCGAAGTATGAAATTTTCCACTGATTGCCTGCTTTCTCGTTACAAAGATAGGAGCTACTTTGCTGCGCGTACAATATTTGCCTCTCCGAACATCCATCCAGAGAGAACCGCTGAGGTAGCGAATGCACGTCATAAACGTTTGGCAATCGCGAGATATTCGACCAGACTAGCTTAATTGTCTGCATCTACCGGCAAGATTGGGGCACCTACTCCTTCAAGGGACAACCCCGCGACGTAATATCAGCATGATGACGCACTTAATGTGACTGCATGCACAAATTATGAGGCACAGAAGGCTATCAAATAGAACCCACGTATGGAACTCTCCACACGACCTATGAGGACAACGATCGGCAGAGTCTCATAAGTGGTTGCTGCACTGTCTCTACCCTCTGTTATTGAAAGGGACATCGTCTTAGTCCGACAGACGGGATCGAAAACTTTGCGGTTATCTTTTTCCGTCAAGCGAATCACTATCTTGAGGCTACTGTACCGCATGAAGATAAAAGTTTAGAATCTTGAGGGATACTCCGTCTATCTCATAGTCTATGAGCAATCTTCGTCACGATTTCCACGGTTTCCCTGTTGAATCCCAGCGTCATAAGAATCCATGAGGTGGTTATGGCTTCGAAAGAATACCAGCTCGTACCAGAAGAGTGTATATATAACGATGAAGTACCTCACTATAGCCCTAAGCATCAGCAGTTCTTGAACTCAGCATCAATTCTGCCCAAAGTTCTGTTTATTGCTCTTGTTATTTCACTCTCGGGGAATTGTCTCTGGGCTATTCAACGCATAAGGGCACCACCTAGCCATTCATGCTCGAGCAGAACAAAATACGGTAGTGTTCTGTTCGAGTTTGTGAGATATTCATTGTCGTTTATTGACATTCGGCAGCGGGTCTCGAGCGCAACGTCCCGACTGCCTGGACTCATGATAATGACTTCGCCAGCCACAACAGGACTACTTGGGATAATGCTTGGAAGACTGTGGACGCAGACATTGGTGTCATTGCCATCAGCGATAATGTTGTAGCCGAGAAGGAACTTCACCCGTCGCAACGGTGGCCTTGGGATAGTTCCAAGGGGCTCTATCTGCTCCACGGCTACCACAACCTACACTGCCTTGTATACCCTCTCCCTCGCCTGCCTCCATCGCCCTCAATCATTTACTAATAGCCTCACAGACAATCTTACGCACAGCACTTGTGGAAATGCACGACAAAGTGCCGCAGAGCTTGCATTTTAGCCACATAAACCACTGTCTGGACGCTTTCAGGCAAGACATCATTTGCAATGCCGATGATACGCCTAGATACACGGGACTCGCCAAGTCACACTCGGATGCGCCCTCTTCTGGAATCGGACAGGTCAGAATGTGCAAGGACTGGGGGAGATTGGAGAAGTGGGCTGTGGAACACTCTGCGTGCTACAAGTACAAGGTTGGTACGACGACCGAGGACGGTATTCCACGCGACCGCTTCAAGTACTGTCCCGATGGCAACAAGCCATGGGAAGCCTTGGGGCCGAAGTAGAGGCGCTGCGCTGGCTTTGATTATTCTTGGCTGTTCTTGAGCAATCACATATACTTGAACTTCCTCCAGGTTGCATAGGAAGCAAGCATTGTGGATCACCAGGACTCCCTGTACCAAACGCATGGTTAGATTCGCACTCAAGCCTGTTCTCAATAATACTCTTCCTGACATTATCCCGGCATGTGATTATGGCTATGTCAATGAATTACGGGTGTAACACGATACCCTTGGACTAATGGGGATATCTGCACGGCACATTTTGTATAGGAGGTGTCACTACGAAATAACAGCAAGACATTCATAGACAATTCTTCTGTTCCGTACAATATCTAAGTTCTATACTTTGCCTTGCTTCCCCTTCCTAGTCTGGATTCAGCCACCATACGAGTAATGGACCACATTCATATTCGCTTGGCCAATTTCCTCTCCATATAAGATCTCCTACCTCCTGCTGCAAGCAACAGGCAAGCACCCTAAACACTACGACGAACCAAAGAATTGTAAAGTAAGCTGTATATCACAACTTGACAACCATGCATTCGACATACCGAAGAGCATCGAGGTCACCCGCATAACCTTCATCGGCGTTCATCTTCTGTACATACTCGCCAGACATAACTGCAGTGTCACGGACTTCTGCGTCTTTTGCGATCAGCTCCCTACTGCCTTGTTTTTTTTTTGCTGCGGTAGAAGGTAGATGCTGTACTTACCGGACACGGGGAGGGCCATCACAAGTGCAAGGTGCGCAATGAGCGCCATGGTGATGGACAGCTTGAAGTACATGTCTGAGGCTTGACGGTGGAAAAGGTCGAGTAAGGAATTTGGAATTATTGATGGAGAGGTCTCTGAAGAGATAGATGTTCTCTTGTGATGGGGATACGATGTACGAATGGAAAAGGTTTGCGCTCTTATTAATGGTAGGCAGACGAGGTCCTGCTGTGAGCAAAGTCACGATATGGAGTTGGGTCAGGGCCGGTACACACAATAGCACGTCGGTCGTATCCCAATTATACAGCATGGGCGTACCGGCGTATCTCGATTCGGTCCTCTCGAGATGCATCTTCGGTAAAGCGCTGTACGTTGCGAGGTCTTGCAGCAGCGCCATTCTCGTACCGAGTAAAGACCAGGGGCGGTGATAAAGTATCAAGCGGGTGCTCATGATTCCTTCGACACACGTGCGCCCTCCAATAATACTTTGTTAGCCGTCATACTGAAGTACGAAGGTAAAAGTGTCTACCTAGACAACGGGGATACGGAACGGCACGGTTGGCGGCGTCGTCGCGCATTTACGGCAAGCTTCCCGGACAATTGGCAAAACCACACCGAGTTGTCTCACGGATACCCACTTATGATTTATCGTTCTCTCGTTTCACTGATCAACCATAGGTGTAAAGTGGATGTACGGGTCTGCATTCTGCACCTCCCAGCGAGCCTGCTCTCTACCTACCTTTTCGAGCCCTAGGTGCATTGCCTATTGCAAGGAGAACGTCATACTATTACTGACTGGATCGGATCCAACATGAAGCAAGATAGTCGGGTCAAATTTCGAAGTTAAATGCTAAGACTCCCCTTGGGCCGCATGACTCTGCAACTCTGTCCGGTAAAAGATCAAGGGCTGGCAACCTTTCCTTCAGGGACATCGGTAGGGTGCCTTGGCCTCGCCTTTTCTGCCCAAAAAGGGTTGCATAAGTGATGCAGTGCAACAAGACTAAAGCTCAGCTTCATCGCTATGGATCTTCACCGTCCGGTAATCTTGTCCGGATTGTACACTGGAAATGATGTCCAAACAATCCCCTCATAATGGCTCCCTAGCTATTGGGTTTGGCTCCCTGCTTTTGCTGCGCATGGGAGGCACAGCTTGGAGACAAGTCCTACTGACTACGGTGTCCATCGTTTTTTAGACCACGATGTTTCTTGCTTGACTGTTCCTGCTGTCATTTCTTTGGTGCATTTCTTAACGTCAAGTCACATCGGGCGATATGTCGTTGAATCAGTCAACCTCACCAACAGGGCTCATTGCCTTGAGTACTGTACTCCCTGGCATTTGCGTTTTGGCTGTTGTTTTAAGATTTTGGCTGCGAAGGAAGCAGGACTCACCAGTCAAGACGGACGACTGGATCATACTGCCAGCTCTAGTAAGTTCTAACATGGCTCGAATTCAAAATGGTCTCAAGCTCATGCCGGCTACAATCTCAATCACGTGCTAAGAATCCGCTGTCTGGCAGATGTTGTTCATTGGGATGTGTATATGTGCTATAATGGGTGAACAGATTCCATTTCCATGTCATGGAGCGCTAGGAACTTATGCTGTGGCCTACAGGCGTCAAGCGACGAGTCTGGGGTTATGTTACACCCAGCGCAGAAGAAAAGACGAATCCCAAAGCATTCAATGATGATACGATGTACGAAGGTCAGGCAAGTATTCTAGGAACCTAATCATTGGCTGTTCGTTATAATGATTGGGATCTATCTAGTTGTTGGAAGCCTTTCAATTCATACAGATCCCCGCATTAGGATGTATAAAATTGGGAGCCCTCTTCTTCTACCGTCGGATTTTCTGCATCCATGGCAAACACACCCTCTTCGACATCACCATGTTGGTATCCATATGCGTAACAGTATTATGGATAATCGCTATGACTATCATGAATGGTCTTCAATGCGGTAGTGAGATTTCTGCGCTTTGGACGAATGTCGACGAGTACATTGCAAAGTGTATTTACGCGTTTCCATTCGAAACTGGGTTTGCAATTTCAAATTTCATTCTTGACTTGTTAATCATTATGTTGCCTCTACCCAAGGTGAAACCAGGCATCTTCCGGTCCCTTATATTCTTAATGACTTTGCTTCTAGATCTGGTCCTTACATACGACCGTGAGTCGAAAGGTTGCTGTTACTGGCGTATTTGGACTGGCTTTGATGTGAGGACTGCATCCGCAGACCATGTTCCAGCCCTAATAACGGTTATCATAGTGGTCTTGCGGCAAGTGCCGCGCGTATGGTCATCTACTTAAAGATTGTAGCCAGTGAGCGTTTCCCTTCACTCGCCAAAAGTGCTGAATACAGTATTGACACATGCGAAGATGGTCCCAGCCTTACCGCTGATGCCCGCTGTGAGTTCCCCAGCTCTCAACTCTTTGCATCTTTTTCTGACACACAGGAAGTGGAGGATACCGAGACGATCTTTTGGTCCAATCTCGAAGCCGGACTCAGCTTATTAGCTGTAAATCTGCCATCGCTCTGGGCCATCATAAACAAGACCTCCCCAGAGCGTATCCTCGCGAGTCTCCGAAGCATCATTTCGCTTCGATCGTTGCGTTCGAACCACGTCTCGCACGCCTCATGGTCGCACACACGTATTTCCGATGGCGAAACACCGGCACACCTAGATGAGTCGGATGCGAAGCTTGCTTCAAGACGAGCGAATTATGAGCTGCAAGATGTAAAAGACGTCGAGTCCAGAGAAGCTATACCGCGCTCGCAAACCAGTACCTTTGTGACTAAGGAGGCGGTGCGCGAGATGGTCTAAGGAAAAACAAGGGCTTATAATGAGAAGGAAAAGTAAAAGCTGTAGAGTTATTCCGGCGATTTCTTCTTTCAAGGAGCGGGTAATGCCGCCAATGCTCCTCTGTCTTGCTTTACCCGTATAGATTCAGGGTCAAGGTTAGAAGGTCTTATGAATACCTGAGCATCTATATGCGTCATATTCCTTGCTATGCCTCGTGAACCACGCCAGAACACGGCCTTGGGACCCCGCAAAATCCGTGTCTCACCAAGGGCGTTCAAACCGCCGTCGAATAATCAGCTCCCTCCTATCTACAAGTCACGTCAATATATTTCATGATGGCAACTCAAAGAATCCCTTTTCTCCTCTTCGCCTCGTCTATATGGGATTGCGTGCTTACAAACCTCTTTCATCCTATATATTTCCCTCCAAAACGATGCGGATTCTCTTTCTTGGTGTCACTTCTGACGTTCGCATATACAGCTATGTACTGTAGCAGCTTACTTGCCGCCCGAACCAGCAGATATTTCAGAAGGGGTACCTGCTGCCAAGATGAATACCATGGAGCAAGGCTTCAATGTTATCGCGAAGCTCGACTGTCCTGGGTGTCCATTTATCATTCGTCATGGGTATCCAAGATATGACGAGCAACTGTCCCCCCCCATCGATGGCCGAACTCTTTGGTACTGTACGTCTATGGAGACGCAGATGAATTTGACAGTCTATCCTTCTCTATGCAACAACGGCCAAAGGCGTTTCCGCATACAGATGGCTCAACTTCTCAACATCCCAAGACAAGTTCAACAATTCTCCTCAACGACAAGACCGTGCTATCCTCCCGACTCTCCTCGCTACCAAGAGCTTTATTCTGGGCAGGCCCTTACCATCCCCCCACCTCGTTTTTGGGGCATTCCAAAGTCTAAGCTAGCATCAGCGCAAAATCAATTTGACCTCTTATACCCACCAGGCCATGATGGCTATATGTAGCCGCTCATCGGGCACATCGACGGGAGGGGTTCTCTCTAGCCTTATGAGCACGTGCTCTTTCCCGCTCGGCGATCCCAATGAGATTCTGATGTTATTTAAACCTGATCGGCGTGAATGATGGGTACCCAGTACCCGCGGGTGGATGTGGATTTTTCGGCTACAAATCGAACGGAAGAGATTGTGCTGACGAGGGATGAGTTGACGAATGCTCTGAATATTACAGCTGGGGAACTTGTTTTCCAGGCTCGATTCGAAGGGTCCGGTTTACGTGTTCGGGGAAGAGTTCAATCGCAGACTGGATCTGATTGCATCCCAACCGAACATGACGAGCTTCATTCCGAGGGAGTGGGATGAATGCGGTCGAAAGGACGACTTCGTTTCGACAGTGCTTCTGCAAGGTTGGGTATTGGTAGGTCCTGATAATTGGCTTCTAGTCGTAATTATTGTTGGAAGTGTGGTTGGTGGGTTCCCAGTTCTGGCAGGCCTTTTGTGTCTGATTTTGGCTTTTGCGAAAGGCCCCAGATGAAGTCCGCAGAATATGTGGAGGATTTGCAGAGGAGCGAGGATGAAACGGAAAGATTGATCAACCCAGGCGATTTGCTAGACGGTGGACTAGATTATACGCAAGACAAGATCCAGGCCCTACAAGAAGGCGACATGGTCGTCATTGTCGATGGCGAACCTAATGTAGGAAGTGCGGATTTTCTTCCAGAACCTACAACAAGATTGGATACAAACAAGCCTTTACCGCAGATATCTCTAGAGTCGGATCCAACGCTTGAACAGCAAACGCCTAGTCACCATAGTTTCATTTCTAGCAGTACCGGAGAAGATTCGAGTCACGACGACAGCCAATATGGACAATTTGTCCCCAACGTCGGAGATTCTGAATAGTCTAAATGTCTCTGGCTAAAACGAAGAATCTTCAACTTTGGAGGTTTCAGTCTGGGCGAGACATTCTTGTTCTTTCTCAACGAGAGCCTGAACACAAGCTTTGAGACTCCCACAACAGAGACAGTCTGCTCAGATGGATGTCTCTGAATCGCAACTGGACATGGTCCTTTGTTTGTGGATGTATATGAATGCCCTGCCTCTCATGTGGCCAACAGCATTACAGCAACACTCTGCATCTCGTACACCCCCGACAACAACTATTGACCCCTTTCCCTTCTCCAACAATGGACAGACTACCAGACGGAATTATGGAGAATATACTACTACAGCTACCGATGGAGGATCTCCTTTCCTGCGCTTCAGAGGTATGCCGAGAATGGAAAGATCTCATCGAAACGTCGAATAGAATTCAAGAAAAGCTCTTTAAAAGGGCACACGTGGCTAGTGATGAGGAATGGATGCACCCTTGGACCCGGAACCCTTTAACGGCGCAGTGGTTCGAGTGGCACGCCAATGGCATCCGAGGTCCCATAGAGCTTGCAGACCGAGACAAAGTTTTGCGTGCACCAACATCTTGGCGAGACATGTTCATCGCTAAGCCCGCCCCCAGCAAAGTATGGCTCGAGTTCACTACGTCAGTAAGAATCGTACACGACACAGCTGGGATTACGATAGGAAAACTTGCGGACATTGTGAATGGACCTCATGTTGGTGGATCGGAGGAAGTACCCAGCCGTGTCATCTTACAGTGACCGCTGAGCGGGTGGTATCCGGGGAAGGGGGGGCATTGAAAGAATTAGAGATATGAGAAGAGGCAGCGTTTTTTCTTTTTGGAGTTCTGGATGTGGGAATGTAGTTTTTATCATCACAGCACTACCTTAGTAACTTCAGCCGGGTCAAAGCAATATTGTTCTCATCATAGGTTTGAGAGAGAGAGAGGAACAGGGTGTGAAATGCCATGAACGACTGTCATTGAGAACAAGGCATGCCCCGAACCGTACACCTTTTGACGCCCTCTGGATACTAATCACCCGACGTACCTCGCCATCTCTACGAATGTATCATCGCCACAGACGTGATATTCTCTCGGTGACATCCCAATAGCACCTCCGTCCATGTTCACTGCTCTGTGCTCCTGAAGGTAAACCCTACCTCCGTACTCGTGTTACGAAGAGGCGGGAACGAAACTGTTGGCAACACTGGTTTAATATATACATTTTGCCCAACAGCGTTGACGAAGAAACAATCTCCGCTACCTCCGTACCTAAAACGCGGATAGAAACTAGATTTAACCGAGACCGCTAGCCCCAACCTCCTCTAGCTCCATATATGTTTCTATTTCCGCTCCAGCCGAATCAACCTAACAAACTGTCCCATGGCAACAACCTAACCTTCCAGCCACTCAGTAGAGAAAAAGTCTTGGCAGTATGACATTGAGGGATGCCAGATCTCCAACGTTCACCACCATGCTGTTCTGATTCTATTGCGCAAATCACCATCTAACAGTTGGTACTCCCATTCTGAGTATTCATCTTCTTGTCGCTCGTTTAATCATTCCACCTCAATCCTCTCCGATTATCGAGCGCATCGAATTTGATTCGAGCGACGTCACAACATCGTCACTGCCGCGGCTACACGCAGCAACGACTCGACTCAACGCTCGACAGCACAATAGTGTCGGCCAGCAGACTCGAGGCAAACATCGTTGTTCGTCGCAATGCCTCCTATACTGCATAAATCCGAAGTACCATTCTCATCACCCAACCCGCTCGCGCTTCGCTCCTTCCTCCCGTCAATACCGAACCTCATCTCGCGTTCGCTCTCTTCACCCTCAGATACTCTTCCTACGAGAACAGACCACTCGATACAACCTCTCGATGAACCACTTTCATCAATATTTCGCCGCCAGTCCCCCCAGCTTAACCCCGCCAACCCCACTCTCATTCCATTCACCTACTCCGGCCTGGATGCTGGACCCCCGCCGGGTGAGGTTGTCGGAATCGTTTTTGGCTCTGTATGCGGCTTCCTTCTCATCTTAGGGCTCATATACACGGCTTTCAACATGGGAGGCGCCTCCGCTTCAGGAGAAGAAGAGGTAGTGGTCCGCCGACGGTCGCGGTCGCCTCGCCGCACTGTTTCGAGAAGCCAATCAGTTAGCGAGATTATTGAAACGAGACAGCGCAGTCCGCCACGAAGAAGCCCGCCACGGAGAAGCCCGCCACGGAGAGAAAGGGAAGTCAGAAGGGAAACCGTCATATTAGAGGAAACGAGAAGGCCTCCCGTCGAGCAAGGCGATGATATTGTGGAGGTAATTGAAGAACATAGTCCACCGAGGCGGTCCGGGGGGAGTCGAAGGCAAAGTGGATATCGAACGGTGGATCCAGAAGCGTTTGGAGGGGGGAGTAAGCCTTTGAGGAAGGTTAGTAGGAGATAGGACATGGCTGGATGAAGAGGAAGACCTCGTTCGAAGTGTCTTCCACTGTGCATATTCCATTGAAGGTTCGGTTCATTGGCTGATATCGAGCTTCCAACACGTCTGCGAGGTGATGTGACTGGCTGGTCTACGGCCGTCGGAATTACTGGGGACACTTGTAACACGTACAATGAGTCACGACGACAAAGGTCTAACAAGACTTCGTATCTACCACTGACGGACAACGACCGTGGAGATGGAGGAGGTTGTATGGATACAGCACGGCGTTCCGGACCTATGAAAGCTCATCTATGGGTAGCGATCAGGCGTTCTATGTCTTTACGAGGAAACTGGACACAGCTCCTCAGGCATGCTGTTCTTGTAATCGTTTGAGCATACTGGATTCGATTTGGGGAAACCAGGTTTGAACGGAGCAGTTGGGCGGCATGGGTGATTTTTAGCTTAGCATGGACATAAATTGAGAGATGCCAGATCAGAAATGCACAGCGACCAGTTGGTGTAATTGATTTTCGGTCTAGAGTGGGATCACAAGTAATCCCCTGAATATCTATGCGAAGTAATTTGATGAGCAAGATACCTGATACTAAGATCTGATAACATCACCACCAGTGCATAACCGAACCTCCGCCACCACTCACTGGCGTTGACAAATGACGCGGCTCCAAAACCGTGAGCTCCGCCACCCCGCATTCACCAAATCTTCAACTTCGTCTTTGTTCTTCAAAATCTAAACTTTCACTTCTTTTACTTCAGTACTCCGACTACTACATCTCGATCCACGTACGGTTTTAATTACCTCTATCATCTACTCTGCGGTAGTTCATAAAGCTTGGAAAGGAAATACATACCAGAGTACCCGCAGTTGATAAACATCTCGACTCCCAAAGCTTATCGCGTAGCCGCAAGCAGAGGATCGTCGCCACTCTTGTGCCTCAATCAATCGGTTAGACAAAAGCTGTCAGAGGGGGTGCTCAAGCAGAAGCACAGCTCGCCTCTGATCCGTCAACACCAAACACCAACACCAAACACCAACCAAACATCCTTCCACGATGTCCAACAAATTCGTATGTGCCATCTCCTCTTCCCACTACACATCCAAACTAACACCCCTTCTCCCCCAGGACGCTCCACCCCCCTCTTACCCACCACCCACCCACAACGGCTCCCCCGCCCCCGGCGCCACCGACTACTACCAACAACCCTACGGCTCCTCCCCCTCCCCCTCCCCCGCCCCGTATGGCTCCCAACAACCCTACGCCCAACCCGCCTACGGTGCCCAACCGCAGCAACAGCCACAGCCATACTACCAACAACAACAACAAGGCCCGTATGGACCGCCACAGGGTGGCATGATGTACGGGCAGCAACCTCCGCCGCCGCAGGGGTATTACGCGAATGGGCGCGGGCAGAAGCAGGGGGGTGCGGGGGAGGGGCTCTGTGCGGGGCTGTTGGGGTTGGCGGCTTGTTGTTGTTGTTTGGATTTTTTGTTTTAGGGGGGTGATGAGGGAGAGTGGTGGTGGAGGGGTTTCATGGGGGAAAGGGGTTTTACGCATACGGGGAGGTGTTGGGCGAACATCTACCATTTCTCTTTCTGAGGGGGTAGGAGGCGTCAGCTTGCATTAGGTACCCAGGGCGTGAGTTACGGTGCTTGAGGGTGGTGCTGCGCTGAGGCATTTGTTCCTCGGGGGGTTTCTAACTCAAGCTCGAGTCATCCTATTCCCTACGCAACAAGCTCCTCAATGCCGTCTTCTCACCATTCGCCCATCCATTCGCTCACCTTTTTCTTGAAAATACCCCTTTCACACTCAAAACAGGCATGAGCGGTGGAGGGTCATTCGTACTCAGTATGTTCCTCCTGCAATCAAAGCACATGTTCTCTCCACCATATCGACATCGGATCATTCCACAAATACAGCTATCATCATACCATCACCACCAATACAATGCACCAATACGCGCCCCTCCCCTCCCCCCTTGTGCACCCCTCAAAATGGACGATCTTTTCTCAACACGAGCTCGATTCGCCTTCTTTCCTCCCCCCTGCCAGCTCTTTCTCACCCATTGGTACCCGCAAACCTCCCTCTTTCTAACATCTGCCTTGGAAAAAACCATCAGACTGCGAAGGGGTAGCGGTGCAAGGGGGGGGTCCGGGTCGGGTATGTCTCCCTCTCAAAAGTCAGTCGGATGGTTGTACTTTGGAGTGTCGGATCATGTGCTCGGACGAAAAATAGCTGACATCTTTACTATCGTCTTCGACAAGATTATATACCACTCCCCCCCCCCAGCAAATCTCCCCTTCCCCCTTTTCCTTTTTCCCCAGCGACTCCCAAAAACGCCCTTCTACTGTGAACCCCGCCCCCCACCCCCCCCTTCCGCCGCTTCATTTCCACCCTCTACAATTCCTCCATCCCTTTCCAAACCTCATCCCCTCCCCTATTTCTTCTCCAACCTCCCACTTTTTCACTCCAGCATTCCCTCTTTTCCCGAGGAGAAAAAAAGTCGTTTGGCTGCGAGAAGAGCTTGTGGCTTGTTGTGGGGCTTGGGGATGGGGACGGACGGGGGTGGAAAGAGTTTTGGGGATGGAGATGAAAGGTAGTGCAAATAGGAACAAGTGGGGAAGAGAGAGAGGGGGGGGGGGGCGAATGGGAATGAAAGGAGTAGAGTAGATGCGGTCCGTTGAATGAGCGGGAGCAAAGAAGGAGGAGGAGAATCGATTGGCGAGATAGGAGGGCGGGGGAGTAAGGAGGCGAGGGGGGAATGGAGTGACGGGATGGAGATGGAGCAGGGCATGCGTTTGACGCGGGAAACTAAAGGGGTGGTGCGTAGAAGGGGAAGTATTGTCGGAAAAAGACGTGGATTCTGTAGGGGCAGGCGCGGCAGGATAGCCAGAAAAGATGCAGCCCGTTTCCTGAAATGCGCATCCGCACATAAACATACCTTGAGCGAGACACGGAACGATGAGATTGCGGATCCAATAGAAGATAGACTCTGATGTTCTGCGCTTCAAACCTCCCTCTTAGTTTCTAAGCAACTAGTCCCCACAACACCCCATGCAAGCTCCGAGATGGATCCCAAACATCGGCACCATGCATACAACAAACAGCGATCCAGCTCCACATTCTATCACAAAGCCACTCACTCCTCTGCCCCATCATCCTCAATCTTCGCGTTCTTCAAATCCTCGCTCACATCCGCCGCGGCATCTTTCTCCTGTGCTAGCTCCGCGTCCGCAGAAGGGGTGCCGTTGACAGCTTGATTGTTTTGCGCAGGCTTTTTTGCAGAGTCGTGTGTTCTTCGGGTTGAGGATGAGGGCGGGGGTTCGTGGGCTTCGGCTTCGAGGCGGTCGATTTCTTTTTGGGCTTTGTCGATGTTCTGGGTGTGGGTTAGCAGGGTTACGGATGGGGAAGGATAGGTGAGTGGGTGCGTACCTCTTTGGTTTTTTTGTCTTGCTCTTGCTTCCAGGTGTCTCTCTTTTCCTTCAACTTCTCGACTACGGTGGGGACGTCGGACTGGTTCATTGGAGGCTCCACGTTGACTTTTGCCAGTTCCTCAATTACACCCATGGTAAGGTTGAATTTCCCTTCTGTAGGTGTCGAAGGTGCCGGCGTGCCTGCAGCGCCGCCTTTCTTTCCTTTCTTTCCTTTCTTCCCGCCTGTACCCATAAAGTACATGTCCTCATCCTTCTTTGATAATTTTGTGCCTTTGATGCCTGAGTCGTCGACACTTCGTTGGGCTTCTGCTGCAAAACCACTGGGACCTTTCAGGGATTTGGCAGCTTCAGGGGATGATGGGTCGAAGTAGCGGATTAAGCCCTCTGCGGTCAAGATTTCGTCCATGTAGGCCGGTTCACTCGCTTCCTCGAGCTTTTTCTCAGCAACCTTCTTGCGTTTTTCCTTTTGGTATGCATCGCGTTCGGCTTTTTGCTTTTCTTGCCGTATCTTATATTGCTCTTGCTCATAATCTCGGTATGCCATTCGCGCCTTATGATATTGGTCCTTGATTTCTCGCATGCTGGAGTACTTCTTTTGCTGGTCCTCGTGGAGCTTGCTTCGTTCGTCTCGGAGAGAGCTAAGGCTGCTGTATGCTTTGTCCTGCTCGGCCTTGATGCTTGCGAGTTCCTGGTTTATTTCATCATATTTTTTACTCAAGGCTTTGGCTTCTGGGTTGTCAAGAGTCTTTCGGAGCTCGGTAATCTGCGCTTTTACGTCGTCGATGCCTTTTTGGGCTTCATCGAAACCGGCAAACCCTTTCCGTTGCTTCCGCAAGCTGGATATTTCCGCCAGCGCTTTTTTTTCGTCGACAAGCTTCATTGTGCCGGTATCGACCTGTTTCTCCAAACGTTGGATTTCTCGGTCAACTTCTTCGACATTCTTGAATGACACGCGACCTCGGGCCACTTTTTGTTCTGCGATGCGAGACTTGAATTGGGAATCAAGGGCGGCGATTTTCTCCTGTATACCCCCTCTTGATGACTTGAAACCGGATTGTTGTTGGCGTATGGACTGTAGCTGACTCTTAAGTTCTTGTTGCTTTTTCCCAGAGGGAGAGTCTTTATTTGAGGGTTGAGCTAGGTCGATCTTTGCCTTGATCGCATTCTGGGTAGGAATAGCATAAGCATATGGTCATGATGGGTTTCCAAGAACCATGGCCCCCATGGGAACGCTTTCTCAAGATACGAATAGACGTACCACTTTTTCTTGCGCCGCAGCATGCTCTTTCTCGGCCTTTGCTAAGTCTTCCTTGTACTTTTGCTCATCTGGCTTCTCAGGCTTCATCTTCTGGGGCCTTCCTGCCGGCTCGGCGCCTGCGTCTATAGTCGACATTGTGGCTGCCGAAGGGGTTGCAATGTCCGCCATGTTGGAGAAAAATATCTATTAATTAATTCCAGACTTTTGATTGAGGAATCACGGATACCCAAGGATGGCGTTACAGGGCAGACGACTGGCAAGTAATGGGAGGTGAATTGAGGGTATCTCTAAACACATATAAATTTTGAGACATGTTCATGATGTACGGTCAACCTTGAAATGTGGGGAGGAAAGTTTTGGAGACTCGGTACCGTAAGTCATAAGGTAGACTCGCTTAATACTGAAAATCATACTTCGCTCCATCCTTCATCGTGCATTCACAACCAACGATCTGAAAGTCTTGCTCTGTTTCTTTCTGTTTAGGCTGGTATATCTATTGGCCGCTGTTCAATCTCTGCCTGCTTGCAATAGATTTTCAAATCATCTCTATCGACGAGCGCATTTTGAAAATGCCAAGTTCTTCAGCCTCATCTGAAACAACAGCTCAGGCAGTGCCGAGTGCATTATTCTTCTACTGTCATTCCATTCTCACAACGTTACGATGCTGCTCAGTAAAATCAATGCTACTAACGGCGCAGTACACTTACCCGGGTCCTGCACTTCAGTCGTTCCTTTGTATTTCCTCCACACCACCGTGCTTCGTTTGATCACCTTTGCAATTCCTGCGTCACTGTTCTGGAACATCGTTTCGTCCATGTGCTCTACAATAGGCTATTAGGATTCTGAGTAGTGTATTCTATCTACTGCCCAGGACTTTCTCAGGACTAGCACTTTGTTCATCCAGTGTGCAATTGGAACACTACTGGGCCCGGCGTCCGGTGGGTTCTGACCGGTTTTCCGAGGGATGAACATATAAAGATGAACACCTTAGTACCCTTGAGGTGTGGCAAGTGAGCCGGACGAATAATCCGATGACACCCATCACGAGGCAATTCTGCCTAGATTTCGACCTTCACTTCATGCCGAATTTTTTCTGAGGTTTGGGACCAGCATGACTTTCCAAATGTTACAACAGACCGTACCATATGCAGGCCGCGGCCTAGGACGTTCCCTTGATGGTCTGGCCATAATCATGAACATATTGAGCTACGGCTTGCATGGTTTCAGGGCTGATGAGTGGACTGATATTGGCGGCAGGAGTTGGCCTACGCCCCGAACGCCCGTGGCCATTAATGATGCACAAATTTACGCTTCGCTGGCCGCAAATACTGATGCTCATATATAAGCGCTACAAGACGGAGGGATCAGGGAAATTCAAATCGGTTCAGATGAAACAATCTACACACTAGTGAAAGACGTGACTACGCTTTGCGCTGGGTTCTAAATAAGAACGATGACCCATGAAGAATGTGCAAAGTTGGTGAGGATGCCCTAGCTCTTTCCTATGCTGGTAAGAGCGAGAAAATATTTCCTTAGATGCCGAAGGAAACCATTTTGGAGATCGAAGGCGAAGTCTCAGATAAATTCAAGCGCTTCCAGCTCGTCTTCCCCACCTGGGACTTCCACGGCAATGCCCATCCCTGGCTTCACAACTCCGCCAACAATCATAACCCCAAAGACTCCCACCTTGCTACTCACTTCGGTTCCACTTGGGTCCTTCATAGTACACTTCTCTTTCAATCCACTTTGGCGATTTTCAAGCTTCTCACCCGCCCGACGCAAACCCGAGAGTTCAATTACTGCACCATTCTGTTCACTGTTGCCATTGTTGAAGCGAAGCTTGGTTCCCTGCTTTAGACCCGCCAGATATAAACCTTTGGTTGTGATGTTCTCTCCTAGCTGACTCGGCAATATACAATCAACCCTGTTATTCCTGTCATTAAGCTCCTCCAGGGATTCGATTTGAAGAAGAGATACTTGACGGCGAGTATCACCGGCATGGCAATCGTCCTCGACGCCGACTTTGGGAATGAGTGTGATGAACGACTTTGTGTGTTTGGGAAGGCCAGTGTGGACTGTGCTAAAGGCAACAGCGACAACGCAATGCCCTGACGACATCTGTAGAACGGATGTGAGTGAGATAGTTGGCAGGATACAGCACCAGTAAGTCCAGATTTCTTTTATGCTAAGGGGAAAGTTGAGAAACGACTTTCAGCCTCGGAAATTAGGGATGTTAGAAAGAAATGAGGTAGAGCTGCTACCATAGTTTCCACCTTATATTCATATCGTGGAACTTGCAACAAAGTGGCAATCGTGATTGAGACCTACATGACACAAAGTTTGTCTCACTATTGATTCCTTTCAGATCTACCTGCAAGACAGTGCAAAGTGCTCAATCTTCACAATGTGTCATGTCGAGATGTGACCTGTAATTCATCACACGTGCATTGCATCCTCAAACCTTTCAAGCCTCATCAGCCTCATATATATCTAGTTTGACCGCTCTCACAAACAATACTGTTCTACTCACAAGCTCTTATCACCAGAACATCAAACAAGACAAACATTTATTCCTATAGCTACAATCTAGGGCTGGCCCTACGTTTGTGTTACGCCATTCCCTAAGTCACCAGCAAAATCTCTCTCACCAAGCCTGCTGCAATACACAAGACTGCTTTGCTAGCTAGAATGTCCCAAGCCAACATCGCAGAAATGACTTCAAGAAATCGCCCAACACTCCTGACGATACCTTGGGAGATACGTGAAGAAATTTACAAGCATTTACTTGTTCTCAAGTACCCCATTACCATCCAGTGTCAAGACCGGACTAACGACCCTCCTCAAATCTTCTTGACGTGTCATTAACTATACTACGAAGCCTCAGAGTACTTTTACAGCAAGAACATCGTTGTGTTGAAAATGGACTAACTTTCTGTGATCTTCGAGCGACTCACATGCAGCTATAAAACCCATGCGGGACTGATTTCCAGGTTAAGTATGGATTTCACAACGTTTAATGGGGGAAGAAGAGCAGCAGTTCACTACTATCGGGAAAGAGTAGAGTCGATAGTCAGGACCTTGGTGTGAGAGAAGAAAGGGAGTGGACCGTTGTTGCTAAAAGAACTAATTCTCACGTACCGCAATGTAGGCAACCCGAGCCGCCAATTGGACAGGTTGAGAGGTAGGATTGGGAAAGTGCCTCTTTCCCACGGCCTAGAGGTTTGTTTCATGGGTCTACAAAGCGCGTTTGATAAGATCGAGGGACGTTTCATGCCGCAGAGAACCACGAGACAGCTACGTCTACCGCCATCAATGCTTCAGCCGGATGTGCCTTTGACTGCCTGTCTCCCCGTATCTCCTCTGGACTTCTAACCCGTAGTCGCGCCTTCTGTTGAATGCCCTCATCTGGAGGACCAGAGCAAGCCCATCCGCACGTCGCTCTTTGTTCAAAACAAGAATGTTGGAATACGGGGGATCTGCGTCAAGTAAATACAAGCTTTTCCAAGCTTTTTCGATTGAGACCATCCAGGAACTAAAGCAAGCCATGCGCGCCTGGTAGTGGCGATTTCCGATTGGAGGACGAGCAACATAGCGTGCATGCCACAATACCTTAACCTTGATTCGAGACAAACAAATACTGTCAATGTGATCGATGATTCAGGGTCTGCTTCACATCCCCCTGCTTCACGACCCTTCAATTACTTAAACCTGCAACCCAGCCCTCCTCGAATTGTGTTTTTTACAACCCATCTTGAACCTATCCACCTACCAAGACATCTACATACTTACCATACCTACCTTAACTCCATACCGTTCTTTAAATACCTCGTCCAAATCTCAAAATGGCTCCCCCAGCTCCCGAGACCCAGCAACCGAAGCTCGAGCAGCAAACCATGCAACTTCCCTCCGACAACGTCAACGCGACCGTGGAGCAGCCCTACGTATGATCCCGTGTTCTCACAATCCTCAATGTAGTACCACTGACTCTTCAACCTAGAAATCCGAGGCTCCCATGGTCCCTGAGCCAAAGATGGGCCTTCGAGGTGGAGGAGTGATCGGTGACTGGTATGCGTGACTTGCACTTCCTGACTCTTACCTCGACCTTTCTCATCATATATCTGACGAAACCTCACCTAGTATCGATGCCATTGTCTGCTTCGAGTGCTGCAAGGGGTGCTGTGAGTGCTGCTGTTAAACAACCTCTCGAGGAGGTCTTGCACATTCGAAATAGGTGGTAGTAGGGCACAGGAGCAACAAAGAGCGAAAGCTGGAACATTTGCATAGGGACGATACTTTTCTTTCGGCCATAGTTTCGATACCCGGGGACTGACATTCGTATTGGGCTTTGGATTGTGCTCCTTTACTCGATGACTATGTGATGATGCTTAGCTGTGCTGTCCCGATGATTATACCCCAACCCAGCATCCATTGTCTTAGCCATTTTGATACGACTCTACGTTTCCGGTTGTTCTCTCAAGCCCCAGACATAAGCTGTAGCACTACCTGAAAAGACCTGATGATCACTGCGTATCGAACCAACAGCAATGCAACACCGATCTGGGGGGCACTAGGGGCGGGGTGCCGCGTAGTAGAGGTGCACTTGGACCCTTTCCCATGCCGTTACCCCTATTTCATAGTGGGTAGGCCAGAATTTAGAATTTCCAAAATCGAGGGTCCACCTTCTGCAAATTTTGCCCTGCAACCAACCAATTCGCTGGAGAAGCCTAACCACCACCTCACAGACCTTTAATTCCTTCCATTCGGTATGTAATATGAGGTTATACAAAGGCGGCCCCTTCATGTATATCTGACGTGTTGCAGGATCAATTTCAGCGCGATTCCAGCGCATTGCAGCGCGATTCCAGAGCTCTACGAGTATGGTTCCTCCTCTTGCCTCCACCAGAAGGATCGGATAGCAGTGCATCTACAGCAGGGACTGTCGCCTGAGATCATTGCCGACGTCGAAGGGGTCGGTGCTAGAACTGTCAGAAGGATCAGAGCTAGATTAAAAACATACGGTCAACACACACCTCCTAATAAAATGAGTGCTCAGGGGCCGGCGCCCTTGATTCATCCTGCTGCCAGGATTGGTCTTCGGCATTTCCTAGAAGGTCAGCCATGGTCATATCTGGATGAGATGCTATACTACCTCTTCGACGACTGGGGCATCACCGTCGCTCTTTCCACCCTATCCAACGCTTTAAAGGCCATGAAAATCAATCGAAAATGCCTTAAACGGGAGGCTTTGGAGCGCTCGCAGGAGTGTCGGAATCTATACTTCCTAGACGTCAGTCAGTTCACTCACGAAATGCTCGTGTTTCTGGATGAGAGTGCAGCCAACGAACATACGATGCATCGTAAACGTGGCTGGGCCCCCTATGGCATATCGCCACGTATAATCCGACCAGTCAAACGAAGCGAAAGATGGAGCATTCTACCGGCCTACTGCTCTGACGGCATTCTGGCCAAACATATACATCAGGGGGGTATTTCTGGAGCTCGCTTTGAATGGTTCCTGGCGAACGAGGTACTTCCGAGATGCAGTCGCTTTCCAGGGCCTAAATCGGTGTTGATTCTCGACAACGCTTCTGTGCATCACACTCAGGTGAGTGACGTCGATGTCAACGTCAAGCTGAGCCCTGCTAACTATCAGTAGGAAGTCAAAGATCTATGCCGTCAGGCCGGTGTGATCTTACTATATCTGCCACCCTACTCCCCTGACTTCAACCCAATTGAAGAGTTCTTTTCAGTGCTTAAGGCCTGGCTCAAAAGACATTACAAGCTGGCGGAAGACATGAGTTTTGAAGCCTATTTGCACATGGCGGTGGAAGCTTGTAGCAAGGGTCATTTTGCAGCCGGTCACTTCAGGCATGCGGGCATAACAGTAAATATAGATACGGATTGATTTGTTTTCTTGTCAATACTTCGTATGTCTACTATTTTTGCTGGTATGGCAGGTACTTTCGAGTAAGTGTATACTTAATAAAATATATACTCTATATAGTCCACGATCACCAAATATACTACTTTTCTGCTCTGGAAGGCTTCGCATCTTCGCCGAATGCCTGCGTTTGTTTGCTGACTGTAGTCTAGCCATGACTAAATGGAATGAAGATCTATATGTATGACTGTTTGGTTTGTGGGGTGGTGGTTAGGCTTCTCCAGCGAATTGGTTGGTTGCAGGGCAAAATTTGCAGAAGGTGGACCCTCGATTTTGGAAATTCTAAATTCTGGCCTACCCACTATGAAATAGGGGTAACATCCTCGATTACCAAGTTCACAGACACTCTTTCGTTTATATCAACCAATTCAGACATCAAAACCATGACACCGACTAACTTCCTAACCCTTTCGCTCCGCGACAAGATCTACGGGCAGTGCTTCTATGAGTGCATAATGGTCATTCCACACTCGAAAAATGCCTCCATAAGTCTTCTTCGAGTGTGCCGCCAGGTGTATGACGAGTCCATCCCGTACTTCTATGCGAAAGATACATTCTGTTTGAGTCTGGATGTTCAAGACCCCGAGGACCGGCATGCAGATTAGCCTGAACAACAGAAAATCCTAGAGAGCCACCTGTCGCGGATACTCGACTTGAATATTAGTCCTTTCGTTGGCCACTAAAATTAAAAAGAGGATATCGAAGGAGCGCGGGAAAATATTACAGTGGATAGTGGATACTTTAATCCGCACAGATGTAAAGGGCGAACTTCTTCTGAAAGAGCCGTTCATAGAGGATTGCATATTTTGCTATCGCGAAGAACCACATATGTTGGCGCACATTCCTGACAAAGTGGCATTCGTTGGAGGCCTTGAAGAGGAGGGTTGAAGTCCAAACGATAAAGCTGACTCCAGATCATGAGTCATGTTTTTGATCTGAAATGGACGGGCCCACGCTCTCATCGCAACCACCTAGCATTCTCAAGGTCTTCCTGCGCAAATGCATGACAATGGTAAGGTATGACCTGTGAACGAACCCATTCAATTTCCGCCTTCTACGGCGTTCCTACCAATGCAAATTGATTCACGTCATTGGCCGTAAGAGTTACTTGTGGTATGAGACAGTGCATTTATCAGGTATACACTTAGTCTAATATCTTCATATCTGACGGTCTATTGAATCTACATGCGTACTGGTTCGTTACAACTGACTTCTATCTATAAAAGTTGATATCCAAAATTGATAGCTTGCCCTATCCCATCTCCCGTCTTTTGAACACGGACTGGTACAACGGCGCACACCATCCCCGAGGCTACCAGAGAAGATGACCTTGTTCAAATACAGCCAGCTTCGTCGAAGGTGTCTGGGATACTAGATACTTGAATCCTTCCTGGATAGTTTATCGACCACTCGCTGTTCGCACCTTGCCATCTTTTTAGAAGTCGATAACAAAGCCTTACTTAATCGCAAAAAATCCACATGTCCTAGCCTTCATCGACTTACCAACAAACGTCCAACTAGAGCTAGGAGCCAGAGACTCTCTTCACTGCTAGGTATGACACATTTAAGGGGTCTTTTGCGAACCATATTCCGTACAGGCTCTTCTCTCGCCCATATAAATCCCCGTCTACGTGGTATAATGGACAATTTACATCAAATTTTGAATAAGAACATGACAATTCTACCACGCTGAAGCGAAGATGAAGAGCATGGGAGAGAGGATCCGATGAAATTTCCACCTTGTTCTTTATCTAACAAGGGGGTGTTTGTTGACTAAGAAAAGATGCGTACGGGAATCTAAAGCTATTAGCTACCACTGTAACCCGTTCGTTACGCTTTCTTCTCAACCTCCACGAGAATTATCACCACCCGTCCCAACCCCCTCTCAGAAAGCCAGCCCACCAACAATCTGCCTCGTATAAGACTTAACCCCCGAACTACTTTTAACACAACGCCACCGAAACCCCGAAAATCTCTAGCTCACCTCCACACCTTTTCCTATCACACCACCATCATCAACGCCAAAATCCTTACCTTCCCCTACTCCCTTCGTTGATGAATTACGACTGCAACCGCCAACGATAAAAGCTCACTCCTCCAATTACCCCTCAGCGACATCCCCTCACAAGCCCTTTCCCATTTCCTTACTACCATCATCACCTACTACTATCACTACCCCCCATCCTCACCAGTTCCCTTCCCCTAACAAGTTCTAAAACCGAACCTCACCAAAGGAATACAAGAAAGGAACCTGGAGCACCACGCTTTCCGTACTCTTTGTCACAGATGCTAACCTAGAACACCAAGGCTCTCCCACGGTCGTCCTTGCTGTTGAATTGGTTTTAAATTGCTATCGCGTACACCAGAACGCCAAAGATTCCTGGTCTTAAAAGCATACTCACAGCTACCGCTGCGCCTTAGTCCGCTCGTTGAAACCCCCCCGCCCCATCTTCAACCTTTTTACACCCCTCATGGAACCGAAAATCGACCGGCACGGGACTGCTTTCATCCAGGGGTGGGATATATAGCATATGGGGATACGGGAAGGTATGGGGAAGGGACCGTTAGGAAGCGAGATGTCTAGGAGCCAACGATATAATATTCCGGGGGGTTTGATTAGAGTATACATAATATATACAGACAGAAAATCATTTGAGCAGTCAAGAGAGCAATGCCTCTGCGATTTTTCGTTTTGGGGCTTTCAGATGTTCGGCCATGATGATGGGCGTGAATATGGGACAAGCACAGAGTACAGGAAGAAAGAAGTAGAGAATAAAACGGAAAAGTAGGATGGGATTGGAGATGAGAATCGCCGCGATATATCCTAGGTCGTTAAGCACCAAGTGTACGTTAGCGATCTTAATCAACCGCTCAATCGCAGAAGCCCTGAGTGAAGTCATTTTTTGGGTAACAGTCAAGCAGCACGTGTTTACATAAATTGTTAAGTCTCAATCCACATACGATATCAATCAAACAAAAGTTATATTCTGGTTCTCTGAGCGGTCATCACATCGTATTGCAAATTCGGTACTTCCACATTCTTCCACATGTAGTTCCAAAAATTTGTATAGCAGAACCCATCCCACGCCCTAGCCATTACAAGCTTACCTTTTCTGCGCCCTCATTCTCCTTAGGAACGCGTTCCAATTCACCGTAGCATCCGTATTCGCGTCGACCCCTGCCCAGCATCAGTAATCTACACAGCCTTTACAACCTCCATCCTCTGCCTCGGCAACAGCACCGTTAGCATTAGCGTTATTCTCCGCCGCATCCTCGGCGCTCTTGCGGCTTTCTTCCATTTCGGTGCGAAGAGTCTGGACCTGTTTGCTCAGGACCTGCCATAGCTGGTTGTTCTCGAGGTCCGTGTCGGAGCCGGGGGTTGGGGTAGGGACGTTGTTCGATAGGCGTTCTTCGGGTTTGGTCCCGCTCTTCACTGCGCGCTGGGCGGCGACAAGGACCAGTAGGGCGGCGATGAAAGCTTCTTTGAGGTAGGCGAAGCTGAAGCCCTCGGTCATGGAGGCGATAGCGGTGGAAAGGGACGGGGGGAAAGAGATGGATTTGTTTTTGGAGAGCTTGGATCTATATAGTGTTCGTGAGTAAATATATGGTTCAGATGGTTGTAAGTGAAGATAGGTTGGGTGTTGCCATGGGCAGATATTCGGGAAGTGGGGCAACAAACCTCCAGTAGTCGCAATACTGAGCACGCTCTGTAGTGCCTGGGAGTGCGAAGTGGTATTTTCTATCAAAACGCCCTGGACGCTTAGATATACCGGCGTCAAGTTTCTCCACTGGAACATCATTAATTGGCTGCCGTCAAGAGTTCCAGAACTCCGAGGAACATACAATGATTCGTGCTCCCAATCATCATAATACCATCGTTGCTCTCCAGCCCGTCCACTTCGTTCAAGAAAAAGCTCTTGATTCTGTCCGTAATGAGACTGTCAAGGTCTTCAAACACTAGAAGACAAGGCACGGTCTCTCGCGCCTTTACAAAGATCTCGCGGATCGAATATTCGGGGCCATGACAGCCTGCAAGAGACTTAACGTAGAGTGTGGGGATTGGGTCTGGCCGTGAGTAGAGCGCATGCATCAGGGCTTTGAGGGAAATAGTTTTTCCATTACCAGGCAAGCCTAATACAAATTAGTTTTGGGTAATTACACAGGGTCGGTTTGTGGGAGATACCGTGGAAGATGATCCCTCTCTGATCAAGAAAAGTCAGACCGTCAACCATGCCTCGCCTCGATCCAACGATTCAATAAATCTCAAAACGCTATGGAGAAGAACACGTCATAAGATAGAAGTTAGACTCACCTTCCAAGGCACTGCAAATTCCTTGTATTCGTTTTCACAGTCAAAAAACCCCTCGATATCCTTGACCAAAGCCTCTTTCATCTCGCTGTTGAGTATAACATCATTCCAAGAAGATTGCTGAACGCTGCTCCAAAGTTCATTGCTCTTAGTCCACACCTCTTGATCAAATACATATACCTCATCATGTGGATCGCTATTGTATCGAGAAGCTGCTGCGATAAGCTCATCCGCGCGTAGGGAACGCCCCCGATTTACATCGTCCTTCTCCAATTTGTGGAGGATACAATCGATCTGCTCCCTTGCAAAACTTGCCGGGTATTCCGCAGTGTATACAATAAAATTGTTATGGTTCCACTGGTAATCGTATTTGCCAAAAAGAACTTTGTCCAACAGCTTGCCAGTGTCGTCACCGGAGCGGCCTTTAGTAGGTTGAAGAGCTCGTACCAAAATCCCGTTGTTAGTGTCAAGCTTAGCTTCAGCTTGACCTGCGTGCGCAAAAGAGACGATGCCTGTTGTTCGTGAGGTGACTGTCAACGAATAGCCTGGGTAATGCTCGCGAAGGGTGGCCACGATGGCGTCATGGACGGATACTCGAGGGTGGGAGGAGTGCTTCTGAAAGTCATCGAAGACTCTAGTGCTTGCATAGTCGATATTACGAGAGTCTTCTTGTTGGCCCATCGTGGATTATATAATAGATGATAGAAATAGGCAATATTGGAGAGACGTGGAAGTTGTAGAGATTAACAATTGTAGAAGGTGACAGCCGCAGAAACTGACCGTGCTGAATGAGCAAAGGAGTTATATGAGAGAGAGATAGTAAATAGAGGCCAATGGCTACCTATACGTAGATATACATGTGACTCTGCCAATTCCAGGCAGCTGCGCCTATTCCCTAGGGGTTCTGCCTTGTGTCCGCACGACTGACTCCGCCTCCTGCGGCATTTGCATATTTTGAGGCGAACCTACGGTCTGTGTGACGAGCATTAAGCCGAGGATTATCATAAGTTGTCGTGGTTGTCTACCTACCGCCTGCGGAACTCGAAAGCTTGGACCGCGAACACGCTAAACCCTTTCCACACCTTTTGAACATCCCATACTTTCTGAGCCCTCATCTCAGCGCTTACCGGTTCCCGTCCAAGTCCTCTACTATGTCCGACCAAGATGCAGCCAGGCTTCACGCCGACGCAGAGCGAGATCTAACCCGGCTATGGCGCGCATGGCGAACAGTGAACGAAATGTGCAAAGACAGGGTAAGTGCGCCCCAAGCCCCAGCACAGCCATTACTCCAAGAACATGCCTGACCAAGAATCTGTAGGGCTATGAACTATCAGACGCAGAAGTCGGCATCTCACTCGACGACTTTCGCGCCCAGTATGCCGACGCCAGCGGTGCCCCCGAGTATGCCCCACTATCACACCCTACCCTAATCCAGCTAACCCTCTTCTTTGTCCTCTCCAGCCGCAAGAAGATGACTTTCTCTGCCCGACCCTCGGGCCCCATGCTCGAAAAACACGCCCTTCCACCCAATGCCCCCACAGACGCGCCCGCACAGATCGGCACCATCTGGATCGAATTCAGCTCGGAAGCCTCTATCGGCATAAAACAAATGCGCACCTTCGCGCAGCACATCTCGCAGCACAACTTTCACACCGGCATTCTCATCACGCAAGCGTCCATAACCCCCGCGGCCCTCAAGATCGTACCCGTCGTACTGCCGTCGATAATAGAGACGTTTCAGGAACAGGATTTGTTGGTTAATATCACGCACCATGAGCTGGTGCCAAAGCATGTGTTGCTAAGTGGAGAGGAGAAGAGGCGGTTGTTGGAGAGGTATCGGTTAAAGGAGAGTCAGTTGCCTCGGATTCAGACCGGGGACCCGGTGGCGAAGTATTTGGGGTTGAGGAGGGGGCAGGTGGTGAAGATTATTAGGAAGAGTGAGACGGCGGGGAGGTATGCAAGCTACCGATGGGCTATATGAGGCAGGGTCTCGTCGGGTGGACTTACGGTTATGAGCAATGGCGCTTCAAGTTGGTATGGGAGTTGAGGAAAAGTGTAGCGTGGAGTTCAGGCACATGTACTTGTACAACTTGCATATCCTAAAATACGAAGAGCACTGATACTACAGCTTCGCCCTCCCCTTTACCTCGTTCTTGACCTTCTGCTTCTTCCCCAATCCCTTACTTTGATCCCGCAACACCCTCCTCCAAATCTTCCCACTTCCACTTTTCGGGATCGCCTCCACTTATGCCTCACCTCCCTCTCTTTCACATACCGAATCAATTCCTTCTCCACTCCACTTCCTCTTTGCACCCCTTTTTTAAGCACCATATACGCCTTCGGCTTCTCTCCAGAATATTCATCCTGCAATCCCAAAAAAGCCACATCTTCGACTTTGGGGTGGCCGAGTAGGAGGTCTTCGAGTTCAGCGGGTGCGACACCGATGCCTTTGACCTTAATCATTTCTTTGATGCGGTCGGTGCTGGTGAGGAGGCCTTCGTCGTCGACGAAACCTTGGTCGTCGGAGTCGAAGGTTTCGGACGTGGCTTTGGGGTTATTGAGGTACCCCATGACGATTTGGGGGCCGCGGGCTAGGACCTACGAAGTGTGTTCTTCTTAGAGACTTGCTCTGGCTATAGAGGTATTGCGGCTGGGAACCCACCTCGCCAGGCTGATTAAGCCCTAGCTCTGTCCCATCTAGATCTACTATCTTTACCTCGGTGCTTGTGATGATAGTGGCGACTGCATGGGCATACTTGTAGTCGTATTTGTCGGGTGGATGAGCGGTTATGCAGGAGCAGGACTCGGTCATTCCATAGCCTGGATTGAACAATCAGACGGTTCCAAAAGACAGCAACACGAGTATGACAGCGAACCTTGCTTGAACTCTTTTTGAGGAAATTTCTTCTTTAGCAACTGGATGATCTCCTCGGATAGAGGAGCGGCACCAGATGAGAAGCGGCGAAGGTGCGAGAGATCGTACTGGTCAACGAGTGGATCGCGAACAAGCCGGAGTAACAGCCAGGATCTGGGTCAGATCTGGCGGCGTAATCTGTTGGACCTGTAGACACTGTGCAATGACATTCTGATATTCAATCATAACCTGAGAATGGGAGTTAGATCGCCATAACCTGGAGTCTATTGCATGTCATACAGCTTTCGGTAGCCCAGTCGTACCGCTGCTGAAGCTCAAAAACCCACAGACGTCCTTGTTCGTCTTGCCCATCGGAATCTTAAAGCTTGGTGTTTGTCCATTATCACCGTAAGATCTGCCAATCTCCAAGAGCTGCTGCATAGTCGTAAAGCCATCTAAGCTTCCTTCCAACAGAAACACTCGCTCTTTCGGAATTCCAACAATTTTAGCAGCGGCTGCAGCAACAACCATGGCGGATGGTACGGTCATCAGAAACTTGGCGTTCGCAGTTTTAAGAGCATATGTCATCTCTTCGACGTTGTATGCCGGGGAGGCACCAGACACAACTCCGCCTATGATTTTAGCTCCTATCAGCTATTCTGCCAGAGCATTGCCAGATCCAGCGGGGCAAACCAGCTCTGAGAGTCCCAAGCATAGCGACAGGGTACCATATTGTATTGGGGCTGAACAGTGCCACCGTTTCCCCCTTCTTTAACCCATAGTTCTTGGCCAATACTGTTGATAGATAGACCGTATGCAATTTCACCCGTGCGTAGTCAATACGCTCATTCGTGAAAGCATTGGTGAAGCCACGGAAAGGGCCATTGGAAGTATTGGAGGTGACTGAGAATGGAGAGTCAAAGAGCCAGTCCCATATTGAGAGCCCTGACGGTACTGAATGCCGGGTGAGTACAATATAGTCAAACTACGATTGCGCGGGCAACGAGCTCACAGTTGATGTCTGGCTGTTTCGACTTGAAGGGCATGTTGGTCAGTAACAGCTCATGGAAGGGCAGGATTCTCTTACATGTAAAGAAGACTATTCGACCTTTCGATCCCGACCTACTCTAATGTTCTGACGTAGATGATATTATGGTTCGTGGTGTTTAGGACTACAGGGTGTGGGGATGATCTTCGGTTCAACGTCTGGCATAACGGGACCTCGCCGAAAATCTGGGGAAGTGCTTTCCGATGGAGTATGTGAGAAAATTTCATCTAGAGAGGACTAAAGAACTACCTAGCTCAATTCGAGCAAAACACGAAAGTCCTGAGATGGTGTGAAGTGACGTTTTGACCATGAAACACACCTAATGGGACCTGAATCCCTAACTGCTGTGGCATACTCGTATGACTTGAGAAAGTTTTTCGATTTGCGTGGAATGACAGGTAAAGTAGTGACACGACAGACCTTATAGCAGGCTCAGATTGAAACTCAGCATATATCTTCTAGACGCTGGCTTTCGTACTCAGGTACCTAGTAGAGTACCCAAGGTGTATCCCCTCTGATTAGACTAGACGCCCCAATTAGGCTATCTAGGCGCCTTCCCTTCCCTTGTCCTTCAGGTCATTGCCACGGCGGGCAACTACTCTCATACGCACACGCTTCTGTAAGAGCCATACCTAATGTCATAGTAGGAAGACAATGATTGCAAGTCGATTGCCTTGAAAAGCTTTTCCGTCAATGAATGGAACATGGCACAAACTACACTTGTGCTTCAAAGTGATTGTACAAGCCTTCTTGACCTGACACTGACGGCGAATGGATTTATTGCACGCGATTTTTTTTCAATGGTTGTTCGACCACTTTCTAAAGGTCGTCCACTAGCATCCAAAGCATCTTCAGCTCTACCTAGGTAGAGGAACAATCGATTGCGCTGGGCTTCACACCCCTGCATGAGGTGGCAGTTCTGATTCCATTGATCACTTAGTACTACCTATCCAGGTGACACCATGGTTTGGTGTTTTGCAGCTGTTGCGGACTGTCGCCACCCTTGAAATTATAGGTTTGCCCAATCTGTCAGAAGTATGGAGCCGCGCAAAGCGGGTGTAGTTGTCACTGATGGGATCCAGAGCTGTTCGGGAAATTGGTGTTCATCCGCGAAGAATTTTTCAATTGTTGGTGGCATTCATGTTGTAGGTTCTGCACCTTGCCAGGCTATGCAGGTAAGTCTCCTACTTAATGTGCCGTTTCGTCCACCTTCTTTGTCTCTCCCAAATCATAAAGGTGGTCTGATGAGTATCTCTGAACCCCTATTAAAATCGGGCCTTCTGGATTTGATAGTATAGTAGTAAGCCCTTCGGTCTTTCTATACATATAATATGGCGAAACTGCGCGGTGTCCTTATATCCAACCCCCAGTAACATAGGGAACAGATGGCGTAAACCAAGCTGGATTCCTGCCTCAGCAGTTGATAGATGACCTTTCTGAATCCATGGCGCTTTCTATGCGTCAATTTCCCATGACTGCAAGATTTGAACCTCAGGTCAGTAGAAGTCATGCACGATCTTCTCATTTCAGGTTTGGCATTGACGTCCTTCCCAGTATATATTGTAATTGAAGGATTAAGCAGGGTGTGGGATCAGCTACGTCGAGGCCAAACTCTGGTAAGAGTTGGGTGGGTGCACATATGGCAACGTCCAGATGTAAAGTCCTTCCTTGTTCACTGGTAAGGCAGATGAAGTGCTTGAAGGTACATGAGGACGTGGATCAAAGCTATGCTGGATACTGTAAGGGAATAGGCACAGTCAGCAATAAGCATCCAATTTGGTAAGTGTCTTTGGACGTATATTGCTCACAACAAATTCACATCCACAGAGTACTTACGGATACCGGGTAGTTATCAAAGATAAGCAGCTGATGCGTTACCTGACCATGTCGTTAGCGAATGTCTGGCTTGCTCAACACACAGCGAAAAGCTCCTTCCGACTGCTTTATGCTCATTTCCAGCGCTGCTTGGTCTCACACAGATCGGTAACAGATATAGATCCTCCGGGATCACAATCACTCTCCCCTTGCCGGTATTCTATCATAATAATGCAAAGCTCCACTGTTGAGTCGCATATCAACCAAAGCCGCTTCCAGATCTTATACCGATCCTCCCAGGCCGCCTTGAAGGCTCTGCGCAAGGCGCCAGAGCGCTCTCCTTTGACGGAACGAGGAAATGCTTCACAGCTCGATTCGTCAAGCCTCAAACGACAGCATGATGACTCGGAAGCAGAAGGTGAAGCGAAAACGTCACAACTAGGCAAAAGACGCCGTACAGCCGTCGAGCCATTGTATAGTAAAGGCCTTCGCAACAGGGGTACAGTGGTGGTGGGCAACGGAAAGTTTTCAGCGACTGTTCGCGAGCTGATCCATGAAGAGAAAGACTCGGCATACTTCCTTAAAGGGCCCATAAAGCAGGTTAAGCCTAACCCTGACTATCTGAATGAAGCAGCGACCCTTAATTTGATCAAGGAGAGTGCTTTGATAAAGACGAGCGACGGAAAGCCGATGATCTATTTCATCAAGCAAGGGATGCTGGCTGGGATGATGGCAGACATGGCCAAGAAGCTCGCTTCGCAATCGGAGCAGAGCTTCAAAGATCTTACCGCTGCATACAAACCCATAGTGCCCGCCAACGACCCAAGGCATCGCGGCGAGGAAAAAGAGAAGTGGAGTAAGAGAGGCCTTGACTACGGTCTCTTTCATTTCGCGTTATGGCATATGCAGTGTCATGTGTACGACAAGCCTATCTTGTCGCAGCATTCACGTCCGCTTTCGGAGGCTAAACTCAAGGCTGTTGTTGACCATATGAAGAATACATCCTGGGAGCACGAGATCTTGAGTTCGTGGCTGAAAGCCTTGGACTACCCCGTATGGCAAGAATATCATAAGTCATACCAAGGTCTGAAAGGAGACCTTGAACATTTATACCAAGGTCCTCAGGGTTGTCAGTCCTCCCTCGCGGTCTTAATAAATATGACCGTAGGTCCCCACAAAGACAAGGGCGATGTCAAGGACGGATTGGTCGCAACAACTTGCTATGGAGACTTCGAGGGTGCACATGCGGTATTTCCTGAGCTGCACACCAAGCTAGATCAGAGGCCAGGTGATATAGTGCTTGCGATGTCAGCCGTGTTAGAACATTATATAACTCCGATCGAGTCTGGCGAACGTCAGGGCCATACCCGGTTCACTAAAGAAGACATACTTCATCCACACGAAAAGAGGTTCGACTGTCCATTTGAAGGGTGTGTAAAAGGGTTCAAGACAACGTCGTCCGTGAAAAGGCATCTAGGACCGAAGACAAAGACAGGCCATGCCCTCGACGGGGTCGAAGTAAACAAGCTCATGTCCAAAACCAAACTCAGCATGAACAAAACAAAAGAAACCGAGACGTGTGACCTTGAGACTTCTGACGGGAGTGAAAACGTGGTTGGATCTTTAGACGGTGAATAAGTCCACATTTAGCTGTTCCGCTGATGAAAGATCTGCCTAAGTTATGTGAGAGAGAGATGGATAACGAAAGCCTTGGCTGGTGGGTTGGAATGTTGACGTGGTATTCAAAGAACTTGCTACGAGTAGAATATGCCGTTGCTGACATATATATGGAATATAGTAAGGTTGATGGAAGGGGACAGTCATCACGGAAGAGGACGGTGCTTCACGCTCCCGTCGTTATGATACTTTGTTCGCTTTGTAAGCGAGCTAGGTCAAGGGCTTTGCATCATGCTCTTTGGCGACAACTATCTACTACTACGCCTTTAACACATTGATCTTCAAAATTTGTCCTTGCCATGTTTCAAATCAAGAAAGAGCAGCAAGTAGGAAAGCTAATTGAGATGCCGACAGATTAAGCACTCACCATTATGTGAATTTACCGAATTTTGAGCGGCTACTATTCGTTCACCTAACGACGAGATATCTTGCTCAAGAAGACACCTCAATGTCCTCCCGTGAAACACGAACATCAAAATGTCACGAGCGGAGCCTCTCCGTATAACACTGATTGGTGCAGGCACCATTGGCCTTTCCTGGGCCGCGCTTCATTTGCAGCATGCATCCGCAACTCACCCGCTAGAGCTAACGATTCATGATACGAGGCCAGACCTGCAACACTACGTATACGATACTCTACCGCTCTACCTCCAGGACACTTCTCCAGCAGAAATAAGACCTCTGCCTGGCGAAGTCTCCAAGACCAGCTCGTGCGGGAGAGAAGCAATCAACCGCCTCATCAAAGACGGCACACTTAAGCTCGAGCCAAACCTCTCAACCGCCGTCCCCCACGCCAACATTATCCAAGAACAAGGCCCCGAGAATCTCGACTTCAAAACGAGTCTATGGCCCCAAATCGAACAGTACTGCCCGCGCACCTGCCTCCTCTGGACCTCCACCTCCGGTATCCCCGCCTCCGTCCAATCCTCCCAAATGCAAGATCCCTCCCGCCTGCTCGTCGTTCACCCTTACAACCCGCCTCATGTAATGCCTCTGCTTGAAATTGTCCCTTCTCCTATCACGAGACCAGACGTTGTCACGCGGACTGTCGATTTCTGGAAGCAAGTTGGTAGAGAGCCTGTTGTTATTAAGAAAGAAGTTCCCGGCTTCGTAGCAAACCGCCTCGCCTTCGCTCTCCTTCGCGAAGCCATTCACCTCGTGCACACCGGCGTCGCCTCCGCTTCCGACATAGACACTATCGTGCAAAATAGCATGGGTCCTAGATGGGCGGTTGCAGGGCCGTTTAAGAGTTATCATGCTGGCGGTGGGGAAGGGGGTTTGGAGGGATTTTTCAAGAACATCGGAGGGACAGTTCAGGATTGTTGGGATGATAGTGGAAAGATTAATGCTGAAGATGGATGGGAGGAAGATGTGTTCAAGCAGACGAGGGAGGCGTATGGGGTTGTGGATACGAAGGAAAGAGATATGTTGACGAGGAGGGTCTTGGACGCTGTGAGGGGTGATGCTGAGGGCGCTGGATGATGAGACGACGATGACATGTCAGTGACATCTACCTTACCGAAAAGCGCCAACTTCTGGGACCTTGAAACAACAGCGTGGTATGTCCGCAACGCAAACCGACCACGAAAAGGTCCGATCAAACCCCGCACCATCTTCCAGTTCGTTACCGAGCCCCAGCGCCGCGAAGAGATCAGAGCTATAGAGCTAGACTCCGGACGAACGAATCAAGCCACCAGCATATGAAACATATCCGATATGCTAAACGGGCTCGCGAACTGGCGCCATTGTGTCAAGGACCGACACGGGATAGATCAGGCGTACGCTCTGTACAGGAAAGGGTGTGGCGACAATGAATATCCACATGTGTTCTGGGTAATATCCAAAGTTTGTAACTCAACTGATCCTCTCAGGGATCGAGATAAACAAATACCTAAGACTTCGTTAGAGCTAGCCAGATCCTCACTCTTGAAAAGCCATCTCGGCTAGATGTCTCTTCTATACAGTTATCTATCCAATATAAGCACACCCCCAGCCATCCCTTGATCCAGACTATCCGCACATTCAGTCACCTTCTCATCCGGACATCCTCCTCTCAGTATCATTTCTTTCACGCCACCCTTTCTCCCATCACAACCATTTCCCGCAATCACACCCCCTAGCCATTTCCTCACCGACTCGTGCACTCCCGGATATATCTCCCCCAAAGCATTCCTTCCTCTTTCGAGCACTGCGGTCTCTAGATCCGCCTATTGCACTCAGTCAAGTCAGCCGATAAACCTCCTAATCCAGGTCTTTAAAAATCCCTTTCGATGAGGCCACGGCTGTGTTGCACTTGTGTGGATTGATGTGATACAGAGTCTGCGTAGATACTAGACTAGATATACATTATCTCAACATCGAGTACTCTGATATATAGCGCTGATAATCCCACCCCCCCGTCCCTTTCCCCAACCTGATATACCTTAAAAGGCCCTGCCCGTATTCCCATTCTCCAACCCATGCATCCAGTCATCTCAATCATTAGCTCATCCCAGCCGGGTCCTCTAACGCCAATGCTATTGTCAAAGGTATTTCTTAACGCCGTTGCTAAACTGCACAAAATATAAGTAGAAGATAAAAGTGGCACAAGGGTATCACAACGAAGGAAAGCACTAAAACAGTAATTTGCTGATATCTGAAAGCGTAGAGCTGCCAGGAGGTAAAGGTAAAATCAAGGTGAAGGTTGCACCGGTTGTTTCTCGAAAGTACAATCAGCTAAATAAAGGGTAAGAAGCGTTTCCAGTGATGAGTGACTTCAGTTCAAGAGCCCCCCGACGTCCCTTAGTGTATTTGAACTATACTGTTTCTGCGCCGCATTCGGATGAAGACGAGGAGAAGCGGTTGAGGCAACTGACGGCCGCGGTGAAGCTGGAAACCCCCGCGAGCGTGGATAAGGAGGGGCTGCTGAAGGAGATATTGACGGAAATGACGACTGTTGATGGTGAGGAGGCGGAAATGATGGTATCGAGGGAGAAGTAGGACGGCTGAAGTTCTTTGTTGGTGCAGTGGGCTGGCTGAAGTTTCTTGTCGGCGGGGCTGGGTCTAAATTTACCCTCGACGACTGGACTGGTGGAAGCGATGACGGAGGAGGGGAGGGAGAGAGGAGGCCGCCAATATCCAGTAGCAAGGCGTGGCTACCCCGTCTCATGTGCCGGATTGCAGGGCTTTCAGGTGATTCGATTGACTCGGCATGCGGTGGAAGTGCAGCCACACCGAATGCCGAGAGACTGCGGAATCGAGGGGATGGAGCGGCGTGAACGTCTTCAAGCAAGCCACCTACGTCGAAGAAAGACATGCGTCGCGGGGTAAGGGTGGAGGCAGGGACTTCGCATGGACCTATAGCTCCTTTCTCGATGTCTCGTTCAGGAGCTTTCATGTCCGTCTCGTCCGTCTCCGCAGATCCTCGAGTAGGAAACTCCCAGTCCTGCAGCATAACTTTCGGGGTCACATTTCGTGCCTGAGATGCTAGGGGTAGGGCCATCGGTGCTGGTCTGGCTATTTTAAATTGTCGGTCCTCAAACTCTGGCCCTAACCTCATGCCTAGATCTTCTGCCAGGTGGGTATCGCTGCCCCAGGTCCTACTTGAGACAATATGTCGATGGGTTTCAGTTGATCTGTTTAAACTACTGGCTCCTCCAGTGCTGCCGAGGCGGTAGCGTTGCTTTTTAGCACCGCGGTCGCGCACGAAGGATCCTAGAACGAGGGCGTTAGAGACCGCGGCGGCGGCAAGGATTTCGAAAGAAGCGAGGAGCGACCGGAATTGCTGGTCTGAGTTACGGTCAATGACACCGACGACCCGGTAGACGGTGATGGCGACAAGGATAAGGGAGAGAGCGAAAAGCAAAACTAGGGAGATTTTCCGCTTGATTGCCATGTGAGATTTCAGTATTATCGGGATAGGGAAGGCAACCAGAAGAACATCGGTAGTGACATCGCTCGCACCCATGGTGATGAGCTGGGAATAACCTTGACGACATTTTGCTCCAGGGTCTGGAACTACTTGCCAGTATTTGAAGAATGGCTTACATTCAGCAAGAGTCGCAATTACCACGGCGATGAAGGTCACGACAAGGAACCATCGGATGAACTGAAGGCCAATTTCATAGGACCGTTTCCATACTTGGCTTGTGAGGCGTTTAAGGAACTCCGAGACGGTGAATTTGGCAATCCATAGACTTTGACACTGTTAGTCATGGTTGCGACCATTCTTGAGGGAGCTACTTACAACGCAGCATAGAAAATCCTGGAACACAAAACAAGCTTGCTCCCAATCTCACGGTGCCGGATTTCCAGAGGACTCAATCCAGTTGTGATGGCGTTATTTGTTCCCCATCGAAGGATTAAATGCACGCATGCCATTCTAGCCAGCAGCGGTATGATGCTCAGTGCCATGACCTTGTCCTCCCGGAAAAGTTTCTCGGTGCGTATGTATCGCCCAGCAAGCCGCACAATGATTATAGCAAATGCGAACCCCGTACACCACCAGGATACCAATATTGACGGATTATTTTGGTGAGCATTTCTAGCCAAAGGCGGGTCGGAGTATAATCGAGTGGATAGAATCATTGTTGACCAGCGCTGGCGCCCACCAGCCTCCGAAGAGGAGGTGAGCGTAGGTTTTGAAGGCAGAGACCAGACTACGATAGCATTATAATCGTTCCCAAGAGACTTGGTCTTTGCGATGATGAAGCCTGGAAAAACGCTTGGACCATGCTTCTGCCAATTATAGATATCTCTCCGACGAAAGCCGAGGCTAAAAGTAAAGGCCGATTCTAGGAACCGTTGAGACGATGTTTTGTCTGAAGATGATTCTTTATGAACGTTGTAGAGACGGTGACAAGAGACGGATGGATAAACGGATAAATGGATAAATGGAAGAGGGAAGAGGGAAGATTGCGAAAGAGTACGGAAGGGTACGGTCAGCATGTCAGAGCTATCTAAGGTACTTTAGGGGGCCAGACTCTATTCTATCATCCCGTACGAGGCTGCCCGCCGTGCTATCGAATTTTCCGAGCATGGCGCCACATCCAAACGTGTCCGGCTCAGGCTCCGGTCAGGCGTTGCGCGGGACTCTTAGAGTCTTATCACCGCTTCTTCGACGGATACAGATAGCTAAGCGTGATAGGGTAAAGTAAGGCCCTAAGCACATACTAAGCAGTTCGGCAACTAATCCACCGTTCGCTGATAGGTAAAGAATAACGGGTGGTAGTGGGTGCTGGTTGGTGGGGGCGTAATCTCGGTGGAAAAGTAACGGTCCAACTCAGGATAGATGATACGTACGGTCTTGTACCCTCTTGTTGAGAATTTAGGAAAATAATTCCAACATGTACGGACACCAGCTGAAGCTCCGCCAGTCACCGTTAGTAGTCTTTGCCGTCTGCAACTGTCGAGTGTAACAAGAGAACGGGAAGCATTGTTGGTTGTCGGTTTGATCTGGTTTTGCCGGTACCTGTGCGTGCACTCGGTTGGAAGAGAATGCCTCACAAGCAGCCTAGACCCTGGACTGTGTTACCGTGTGATTACTTACTACGGACAGGCTACGGTAATTGTGGAAAGGAATGGAAGGCATTGAGCTTGTCAAACCAATATTAATACATCACTACCATGATAGATTGCCCATCGAGAAGGCCGCGGAAAACTAACATGAGAGTCCAGTTCCTTTCCGTTGATGCGGACGTAGAACGGTCGAAGATCTTACACGCTTCAGATCATCGTCTATTGTAGACTTCTATAGTACTATCTCGCCGATCCTCGTTCCATGTTGCTACTCGAATGAAGGTAGATTATATTATAGGGTATCTAGTGCCGCGATAGATGCGTGAGGTCAGTAGACAAGCGCAATGCAAGCGTGCAAGTACTCCAAGATGTCTTTGCATTGCTCAATCGTCGAGCAGCTCTACAGTCCACTTGGGAATCCGGTCCACCCCCTCTCCTCGAATGGCACTCACCGGGATAGCACCGAGCCTTCCCTTCCAAGCGTTCTTCCTGCCGCTTGGGTGATCGACTGCACCCGAGGCCAAAGCGTTGAGGTAAGCTTGTAGATTCGCGAAGTTGTCCTGAGTACCTTCAACATCTGCTTTCGTTGCAACGACGAGCCAGGGTTTAGTAGATATAGGTGCCATCCACAGCGCTGGGAGCGCTTGGGACGCGGATGGGTTGATGATGATGTTCTCTTGCCCTCTTGCCACGGCACCGTCCGTGGCTGACGCAGATGACATCGAGCTACCCAAAGCCTTCCAACCGACCATCCGTTGCTCTGTGTCGTTGTTTGTCTCCTTTCCTCGTAGAGTCTCGAATTCTCCCAATTCCCGCCAGAGATTCTTGAGGGCCTCAACGGCGTCTCCGCTACTCAGGTCAACCACAAACGCAAGGACTTGCGCACGTTCTACGTGACGTAGGAACCCAAGCCCTAGTCCTCGATCCAGGTGCGCGTCTGGTATGAGCCCGGGTATGTCTGCTATGGATATCTGCGTTCTCGGTTCGCCTTTCGCGCTGTTGGCTTGCAAATAGGGCCTACCGTGATGATTGTCCAAGACAACTGTTCCCAGGTTCGGTTGCAGTGTCGTAAACGCCCAATTACCCACTCTCGCACGACTTTTGCTGAGTGCTCGTAGCAGAGTGCTCTTGCCAGCATTGGGCATCCCCACAAAGCCAACATCCGCAAGAAGCTTGAGCTCTAGTTCCAGCGTTATGGACATGCCAGGGTCACCTTTTGTCGCGAACTTAGGCCTTGGGTTCGGCCTTGATACGAAATGTGGATTGCCCAGACCGCCCATAGCACCGGCAGCAAGAAGCATTGGCTTTTCCATAGGCTCTGAAAGATCCTGCGATACCGGTGCCTGAGGTTGGGACATGCTCAGGTTCGAGAGTCTTGCCTTGGGAAGAGGAGGAAATTCTGCCATTGCGAATTCGGATGGTTGGGATGATGGATACAGTATCCACTTGTCTCTCCTCCACTGCCCCCGCGTTGTTTCCCCTTCAGTTTGCGGCATACCCTCGTTCTCCACCCTCTGCTCCTCTTCCGCGGCCACCGGATCGTGCCTGGAGATTTCCCTAATTATAGTGCCTACTGGCACTTGCACTAGCACATCCTCTCCACGTTGACCACCCTTTCCTTTTCCATGCCCATTTCTCCCTCTGCTAGCTTTGACAATCCCCCGCCGGGCAAGCTTGTGTAGGCTTGTTTCTCCACGGATGGCCTGGATATAGACACTGCCCCCACTGCCACCGTCGCCCCCGTTGGCCGGTCCAGCTGAAATAAATTTATCTCGTAGAAACGAAACGCACCCGTGGCCACCGGAGCCAGCTGTGAGAGTTAAGGTGCATTTGTCCGCGAAGATGGTACGACCATAGTCTTCAGGTGAAGGATCTAATCGAGAAGATTCAGGAATGGAGTGGGTTGACTCTGTTTCATTTGCAACTGATCCTGTAGATTCATAGCGTTTGGCTATTGAGGTAACACATGCGTACCTCGAAAGCTTGCGAAGAGGTAAAATGGACGGCTCCAAGCCAGGGTAGAGAAAGGGCAGGAGGATTAGACGAGCCATGCGTGCAAGTAGGATGTGCACTGTTGCGCCTTGTTTTGTCACGATCCTTGGCTTTCGCAGGCGCACTTCATTGCTGGTGTTAGAGACTCTAATTTTCGAGCAATTCTCGAGCTCTGAGTGAGAAACGTTTGATGTAAAGGTGCCGAATTGGATCAGCCGAGAACTGGAGATGACATGAGTCTTCCGCACAGGCGCCAGTGGTATTGCAACATCCGGCAACGCGCCCTGCTTGAATAGTAAGCTCCAAAATCCATCAACTCTGGTCTAGGCTTCGAATAACACCAGATCCTCTCCAGCGCGAGCCTGAAACATTACTGTCCAGAAGGCATCTACATAAGCCTGAGGCCAGGACGCCCGGCGGAATGGTCTGGTCTTCTCTTTGTTCGGAAAGGTAAGCCAGAGTGGTACCATCTATGGGCGTATCTAGATTAACACATTGTTAGGGCCCTATGCGCCAGCTATCCTACGCTTCAATCTCTCGTTTCCTACAAACTATCCAACCTTACCACCCTCAATCACCTTCGTTAGCGATATCTTCCACCCGCTGGTCACGCCCTTAACTACATACACTTATAGCACAGGGTCTTTGAACTCAGAGACAGTTAGTGCCACAGATGACGAGCGCTTGCCGCCAGGAGGCTTCAGCCTAAGGCATGGGTTTCCGCACTGGTTTGGGAGGGCAGAAAAGAGCGTTCCTCCTTCAAAAGCCACTTCAAGGAATGTGAGTGGATCGTTGGATGGACGCGAACAACATGATCAGGATGCCCGTAAGCGTCCGATTTCGGGCATGCCTAGCTCAAAACTCTCTCCGCAAGGACCGTCCTCGCCCTTTACATCCTCGAGTAGTTCAGTACCTCAGCACGCCCAGAGGAGCTCTTTTAAAGTCGGCATTCAAGATGTTCTAAATTACATGAAGAGTGCTTTCGACGATAAGACAACTATGGACGCCTTACCACTGGAAGCAGCGGGAAATCCAGGGGCTTGGAATGCCTGGCGAGCACATCGCAAGACCGTGTTTAAAGCTTCATCTCTGAGCAAGCCTGATGCCGCCAATAATGATCCTGGCCAGGCTGGAGTCAACGATATTCAAGACAAGCCGGCACTGGACAAAGCAAAGCTGCCAGGTGAATGGAACTGGGACGGAGTATGGCGAGAGCGGGTTCAAAAGGGTATTGATGCTAGTATCTCAAGCTCGGCCTTATACGGAGGATTTACCAGTGGAATGGATGATCTTGTACGGTAAAAGTACACCTTTTGTAAAAGAAAATTACTGACATATTGTAAAGATTCAATTCGTTGACGTGGACGATGACCTGATACAAGCCATCAAGGAGCGGACTTTAAAGTGATAATCTGATCCAAGTAGAAACTTCTTTTTCGATATTGTGGGCATTTCTCTCGACTGCTTCGCTACCATCGTCGGCACGCACAAGATGGTTTACCCCAGGTCTAGAATGATATTGAGTGACTGCGCCTTCCTTTCTCGATTGCTGCTTGCTCTTTCCATCTTCGTGTCCATAAGGTAGCGTTCTAAGGTAAAAATAGCTTACATCGTGCATCAGGATTCATGTTCGAAACGCAACAGTATACTGCTCCAACAACATATCATAAGTTTCAGCTTCATTGTGCATTCAGATACAGATTTCATGAGCCCAACTTCCACCATCCAACATACCGTATTGCATTGCATACTCAATATCCCGTAGCTCTACCGAAGGATCTTCGAGATTGATGCCAAGGAGACGTAGAGCACCCGCAAGCCCACAAACTCTGCCCTGGCCTCGTCTACCAGAGACTCCGCCAGCAACTCCGCCGGGCACTCCCGTAGTGAGTCGAAGAGGCGACATTCCATCACAGGAGAAAGTAGAGCCGCAGGTTAGCTTCCCAATCCACGTGCTCAGGGCTGTCTCCGTGCACACGCAAGTTCGGCCATCAAGTAATTTTGTCTTCGCTCGATTCTGCAAGTCTCTAAGGTTTAACGAGCTCCCTGTCTCTCAATTTGTATATTTACTAAGTTCCGTTGCAATGCCAGATCCGTCTGTCATAATTTGTGCTGGATCCTGTTCTATCTGTACGCTGTGATCGCTACTCTCAAACGCTACCCGCACCTACGAGGCTCAATCATTGGATCCCACGTCGTCCTCCTCTCCATCCTGATTTCGGTCTTCATTAGCTACGGTAGTATTATCAGAGTGTGCTCTGGTCCCCTTCTGGGAGTCATCAAGCTTGTGGAACTGGGCTACACTGCACCTCAGGGAATCCGCTATCTTGCGAAATCAGGTCTGCAGTGGAAGGTCCTGTACTTCAATCTCGACACCGCCATCGACTTATCATCCGCTGCGCTGCAAGGAACCGGCTATCTTGCAGCTAGGACCATTCATGTTGTCAGTACTCAGTGGACTCGTCTAATCGACCATCTGAACGACCCCACGCCTCCTTGGGAACTCCCCTGAATATTCACTTCTAAGTTGATTCTCCTGACCTTTCTTGCACCATCCGCAACTTCCAAACCCGTCATCGAAGACTTTTTAAGTTATCCCTCATCCATCAGGTCAATACCCCGTAGTGGGTACGCCGCCAGCCCAACTAAGGTAACAATTTCTCGTTCTCGAGCCTGGACTTCTTCACCAAAGTCGGCGATCAAGAAATACTACGAATGAGTGGCAGTGATAGTGGGATTGTTGGTTTACTTATACTAACGCCCATTGCCATCCTTGTGATAGTGGTCTTTGGCGCTATTAAGTTATCTGCCTATTGCCCTAACCCCGGAAGGTGGAAGCTGCTGAAACCCTGGCCAAAAGCGGAAACTCGTCATAAAAGGAAAATCTCAGACCCGACCTCGGACAGCACCGGTACTGATCCATCGGTCAACTTAGAAAACGGACCTCAGATAGAAGCCGAATAAGCCAGGACTCGATGGATAATCGCAGTGCCTTATTACCACACGCGTATGCGCATGGCTCTTTGGATACCAATCTGACTCCACAACCTCTACAAATCTATAAGCGCAGACATCAGAGAAACCTAAGCGCTTCATCAGAATTTCTTCCTATGATGAACGACGAGCCGGAAAGCTCTATATCAAGCAGGCAACCCTCTATGCAGAGAAGTTGTACTCAGATCGACCTTTCCCGTCGCAAATCTTCTTCCTGTCGAAATTCTACCATTGAGGAACCTCTCAATGTCCGTAAGCAGCGTCGGAGCGATCCCGTGCATGCTGCTTCGGGTAATACTGCTGCTGGGAGATTGTCTGGTGTTACCTTGTCCTACCCACCTGCACGACCTAGGCGTCGAGGAGAGTATGATGTCGCTCCATCCATGCGAGACCTGAATTTGATGTACAGTGCGAATAAGCCGGTTTCCCGGGGTCCCTTTACACACAAGCGAGCCTTGACTGTTCCCTCTACCTGCACTACAAGTTTATTGAATCCATTTCCGGATAGGCCATCGATACCTCTAGCGCCAACACCGTCCATTTCTAGTCGCCAAAGGCGCGCTGTGACCTTAGAAGAATCACACCATAGTCGAGATCCGGAATTTTCTTTGGAACAAGCAATTGGCATTCAACCTTCACTTAAACAAAGTTGGGTCTCTAGGGTGATGAATGGTCTGACCAATAGACCCAAAGCTAGCTACGGAGCGGAGCAGCCTGGCGAGCGCGTAAACCCCCTACATAAGGCGCTGCCCAACATATCGTACCCGCCTAACCAACCTCATCCTGTAAGATCCAGGTCAGACACGATCTCAAGCATTGAGAATGAATCAATCCTAGGTGGTGATCTTGACACCGTCATTGCCGCGTTCCCAACGCCTCCCTCGTCCAGTGTAACATCTCCGACTACACTGGCATCCCCTGAAACCTTACGCATAGACTGGGTTACTGCACTTCGCAAGCCAGACGATGTTCCTGTCATTGGTGCAGAGCTCAGCATAATCCCCGAGCTTTCGAAGCTGAGCTCTAATGGCGGACAAAGCATGTACGTGGCCATAGAAATCGCAGGTGTGGTTGCTCCGCTCGCAACAACGTACGGAACGCCATTGAATCCTCATAGGCTTGACGTTGCAGTCATTATCGACAACTCGTAAGTCCAAGACGTTGTCTTTCGAACCTGGGGCTAATGCTTCTGCGTAGACTCTTTGCATCCCCAGCTACATTAGTGGCGAGTTGCGAGACCGCTAGATTTCTGGCGTCTTTACTGGATCCCACATCTGATAGAATGGCCATCTGTAGAACTATGCCAGAAGACGCCGACATACCGAACCCAAAGGTAGTCTCACCTCTGAGCGAAGCCACTGTGCGTGACACAAAGTCCTTGGTCGATACCATCATCAATTCAATCGATAAGCCTGACCCAGAAGCAATGTCTACAACTATAGATCTTGCGAAAAATATTCTTACCCAATCCCGGCCCAGTAAGCGGAACAGCGAGCGAAGGCAGTCTACCCTTGGCCACATCTTTGTGCTTAGTTCGAGGTTCAACGGGCTACCTTCTGAACTTCTACGAGACGATAGTATACAAATCCATCTGATATGTCCAGGAAGCGTACCGTGGAAAGTGTCCGAGAAACTGGAATGCAGCGGCTGGAAGCTACGCCCTCACTACACGAATGAGCTACAGTTCTTAAGCTATAATAGGAGAGATACGGATGCCACCAGTCTCTTCAACAGACTTCGAGGGCTCATCTCCCGTGCACGTCGCGGAGCATGCTCGGGTACGATCAAGCAGCTGGTCCTGGATGTCAATGCTGGTCCGGAATGCAGTATTGAAGCTGTGATGGGAAGTAGAGAGATATCTTTCTTACAGCCAGGCGAAGTGGTTACCGCGCTGGTCAAGCTAAGAGCCGGAGCTCCTGCGAAAGGGTACTCCTTATCGCCTTCTCAAAGCTCTCCAGGAACACAATACAACTCACACGACTTGACAGAAGAAATAGATGGGCTACTCGGCACTTTTGCTACAACTATCTTGGCTGCGAAGCTTCAATACAAACATTCTTTACTTCCGAGTGGAACGGCATGTACGGTCAGCGCTGAGAGCCGGCTAAAGAGAGAAGATCCCAGTTCCTCAAGATCCAGATTAAAGCATACCGCTTCAAAATCGCAATTATCTAAGGTCCTCAAATCTCAAATATCAGTGCAGAAACGGCTCGTATACTATTTAGCAACACATTCTTCACCCAGACACGCCATATCTACTCTTACGCTGGAGTTCGGGGAAGCAGGACGCCGGTCCGTCTGCCCACAATACATTAAACTCTTAAGTGAAGAGCTGAAGTACCAAGCTCGCATTATCGACCGCTTTGATCTCGCAAACACCGGGACGAACCTCACCTCCAAAGCCTCCAAAAGTCCCTTCGAGCATTTCGGCCAGGGCCTTTTCGATATCTCAAATTACAAGCCGCAGGACTGGCTCACGACTGTCCCAGACGAGAACACTAGCCCATTATCTTCTGAGAGGCGCAATCGTCGCCAAATTTCCACGAAGGCCCGACCGTCGCTGCAGAATGAGGATGAGGTAAGGAGGGCTATGAAGAAAATGTCGGGGGGGAGACATTATGTGAGTGTCAAACTTGAAGGGGACAAAGAAAGGCAAAGCAGGGAGGAGGCTTTGAAAGTCAAGCAAAACGTTGGGGTGGACGCGTCGAGGAGCGTTTCCGGTAAGGGCAGGGTTTCTGGTGCTTTTGCGGCATGGGTTTGAGGGGTTGGGTGGTGACAATTGCTTCTCCGTGGTGGCTTTGTGCTTAGGCAAGTAAAGTTCGTCGGCAAGATGTGAGTGATATGGGTGACACAACGTGGCGGCGTCCTATGGCGTCGTTTTGAGGTACCAAAGGGGCTGGCTTTTATCGCCAGAAAGACTCATTGCTACAAAAGATTCAGATAGGATATCAGCTTCGGGTATGATCAAAGAAATTCGCTGTAGATTGTTCGCCAGCTTGACTGTATCAGATGTGCTTATCATCATACCAGCTTCCTACTCTTCCTTACTTCAAAGACGCAGACTCCAGGGTTTTGGTATTTTATTGCCCCATCAAAGCCCTGACATCCCAAACCAATAGCCTCTCATCCCAACCACAACTCGCACACCACCCCTCTGCCCCGAATAAACACCAATCAACTCCCATCACAAACTCCGTATGCGCCCCCATCCGCCCCATCTCCCTCCCGCCTCCGAACGCCAACGGATCCCCTCCCCCAAAATCACTTTTCATACCCATACCCATCGATGGTGTCCCGTCACCATTTCCTCCTGCGCCCAGTGCTGATCCGTCGGTCCAAACGCGGCAAGTCATATCATACGATGCCGATAGCAGGACATTGGGGAGATGTGGTGACCATGTCACCTGGCGCACGGCATAGTCATGGCCTGGGAGAATGGCGAGGGGGCCGGCGGCAGGGGAGCGGATATCGAAGGTACGGATCATTCTGTCCACTCCCGCTGCCGCAACGACCGACTCGCGGTATTTGTTCCAATCGTGCGTGAGGGCTTCGGCTGGAGGGATTTGCGTAGGGAACATGGAGGCGGTTTGGGGGGGAGTGTGGAGGGGGAGGGTGAGGACGAGGTGGTTGGAGGCGGAGGATGGGGTGCGGAGGTCGAAGAGGCGGAGGTAGGAGTCGGAGGATACGCTGGAGAGGAGGGAGGGGGAGTGCGGGGAGAATGAGGCGGAGTAGGTGCAGGAGTGGGTGGGGAGGGTGACGATAGAGGTGGGGCGGGTGGGGGACCACTGGGGGGGTTAGTGGGGTGGTTGCTTTTGGTAGGGATATGTCAGAACGAACGTACAATTTTGATGGTACCATCCCAAGAACTAGAACAGAAAGTGTCTTTGGCTACGAGGTTCCAATGAACGGCAAAGACTTCGCGGTTGTGCTCCTGCCAGGATTGCACAGGAAACTCGTTCAAGGCAATATCAAAGAGCTTGATGGACCCATCGCCCGCAGCGACTACGACTTGGTTCTCGTGGGTTTCGGACCAGGCAAGGTCATAGAGAGAGTCTTGGGTATCAAACCTTAGCAACCATCGTGAGCTTGTGAGCTTTGGGGCGGGGCTGCAGTGATTTACCATTTCTCGGCAACAATGCCTTTGGGCGTCAGACCTAGGATGTAGAGACGTCCATTGCCAACAAGACCGAAATTGGCCGAGGATGCGACGGCGATTCGAGAGTCGAAGAAGGGCGAGTATTTCACGGCGTAGCCATTGAAGCCTTGGGTGCGGAACTCAAGCATATTGGTTGTTTGAGCGTCATTGGAACATTGATCGCATTTGCATCGATCCGGATGCGCTCATCATAGGGAAAAGTCTAACGTAACGTACTTTTCTATCATGGAAAGCATCGACAACATAAAAAGGTAGGATATAAAATGCATGCAATAGTCGGGAAACCGCGGCTCAAAACTTGCTCGGCTGCGCTTGTTGCTCTCCTCATAAACCTTGGTCTCCTTCTTCTTCAACCGCTCCCTCCGCTCCCTCCACTCCCTCTGGCCCCTCAACACCTTCTTTTTCTTCGGTATTCTTCGATACCTCCCCTACCCGGACTTTTACTTCGGGGGGTCCTTCTCCCACCTTCTTCGATTTCTTGTTGTCCGGTCTGTGTCCCATTTCAACCTTCCAAGGCTTGGACTGTGTTTTCCATGGCCGGCCTCCCCTATTAAGAGTCATCAGTATGATTCGTGGTAACACACTTTGAACTCAACAACACTTACCTCTTATCCACTTGTCGCTGCCATTCATTCAGGATGGTTTGGCTGTCAAACCAATTATCGCCGTTCCGGTTCCCATTCTTCTGCACGCAAATGTAGAAGTGAGATTTCAATTGACCGATTGATTTGCCCGGCTTCTCACAGATTACGCAGGTGTATGGCATGCCGGCTGATTTGTTCGACCATGCCTCTTTCGGATCCGCCCCTGCGGGAAGTTTTGACAGGGTATAGATGCCGCACACAGTCGTTCGTATCTCTGCTTGTAGCCATTCTGGCAACGGTGATGCTGAATACGGCTTTCGAACAATTTTAGAAGACGGCGCATTTGAGTCCATCGCCACCGGCTGCTCGGCAAGGTCAATTTCGGAGTTGCTAGTTGAAGCTGTCGTCTTTGGTGCTAACCATCGAAGCTTCTGTGGTGTCCTCAAAAATTGGACGTTACTACCACTGCTGCTAAGGGCGATTTCGGTGCTGGACCACCTGACTTTCTTCGATGTCTGGCTATGTTCCTGGATGTCTTCTTCTAGTCCTCGCTTCATCGGTATATGCGTGTTATAAGACTCTAACAGGCTATCCTCGTCTCCTAATCCTCGCTCCTTGCACTCAGTTTCCGCTTCTTCCAGTTCGATACGAAGAGTTGCTCGTTTCGCCATCCAATAAGCGTCATCTTTTTTACTGGTCCTTGGTTGTTCAATTCGGCAAGAGGTTCGTGTTGGTAGAACTGGGTGGCCTCTATTTGGAAGAAATTGTTGTTGTGAAGGATGATATTGCAATGCAAATTGACGAGATGGCTGTAAAGTCCCACGGAAAGGATAGTCGTCAGATCCAGGCTTGTTCATGGGCAGCTTTCGAGACGGCTTCAAATTCTGAAGAAAAGGATAGTCATCCGGACGGGCCTTGTCGGTCAGCAACTTTCGAGATGGCTCGACCGGCTGATGTGAAGGCTGTCTGATTTGAACGCGACGAGACACGTCAGGATGAGCCTCATTATTCAGAAATTTGCTGTGATTTACGCTACCATCTCTATCTGAAATCTAGTCAGTCAAAATCCCAAAAGCATAGGTCTTGTTGTCGTGAACACGCTATGGACTTACTCGAGGATGCCACCGTTTCACTGTCCAAATCCATCGCCTCAATACTCTTTCCTACCTGCTCATGTTGCTCACTCATCTCGAGTCTCTTTTCTGTTGTTTTACGGAAATAGACTGTGAGCATGCGCCGAGCTTCGGATATTAACAGAAAGTGGGACGGAAAGCATTTGTTGCAGTTGATCTTGCATATAAAGTTGTGCGAAATCTGAATTCACTCTACTCTATAGGGCGTAGGGCGTAGGGCGGTGTTATTGGCCTTCAACATTTAAAGACCTGCCGTACGGTGGTTTGTATCTAATGTTACGTCCATGTGCATCTTTACGGGTATAAGCAATGGGCTACAGGCCAGCCTTGGACATTCTCTATACATACTCGGTTGGGGTGAGATATAAACGTTTGTATTCTCTCCTAAGCCCAACCTGGTTGTGGTTCAAATATTCTGTGTGTCGAGACTGAAGGAGAGACCTGTATGATGCCTGTTGGAATTCTATGTACCCGAACATGCTCTGCTGTTGGGTTCAGTACTATGATCTGAACGGTGCATCTTGGACAGCCTCTACTGGTAGATGCTGCTGATTCTTCTAGAGCCATGGTACAAGTCAATATTATTAAGGCATCAAGCTTTGATGGTTCTGTCTTTTGCCTCTGTGGGATATTTCACTGTCTAAATAGGCCTGGAGAAGGAAGAACGAAGAGCCTGGAACTCCTGGAATGTCCTCCTACAGCATGACCGCGTAATGAATTATCAGCAGGTAAAGCCGTACATACTGCCTCTTAAGAGAAATGTATGGGAGGCCTTTGAGCTTGTCTACATGTTGTTGATACGTATCTTTTCAAGATGGCATAAAATCGCTGTCCTTTCAGCTAGGTATGTGGGACATAAAAACTCTTGACTCTTGATTGGAAGCGCCTAGGTCGGTAGAGTAGGACAGTCAACAAGGCAATTCGAAAAGAGGCTTTGTGCGCAAAAGTGAATTGTCGTTTATGTCTTGTCTCAGGGTTTCCACTTGGAGCGACGGCATCCAGTTGTCACATTTCAAGAAACTGTCAGAGCCTTTATGACAATGCTGCATTGGATAAGTGAAGTAGGCTGCCCTATTCTATTACCCTCTAAACCCCGAAAGAATGACGTGGCTGTATCTACTACACGCTCTCGGATCCGTCAAGCAAACTACTTCCCACATCGACCAACAAAAAAATCCGAATCCCTGCCTGTTGAGCAAAAATTTTACGAGCATTTGGTCTATTCTAATAGAACTATTAGCTTCCACGTCGATTGGATTTGGCAGAACGTACTTCACTAAGTGCAGCATCAGGAAAATTCCCGCGCCTCTGTGCTCAGAGTGTTGCGCTTGCATCGAACGCAGGCACGCAGATGACACTTTTGGCACTCTAGCAGGTACGACCCTTGAACACGGTCGTACTTCTGGCAGCGTGTATTGATCCCAATCACCTTTTGCCAATCATGGTGCTTGCAATCCTGCTTATTGGTTTCTTCCCGTAGCCTGTGTTCTTCTTGCGGCCGGATGTCTTCTTGTTGTGTGGGTTCTTCTTGTCGCCCCTTATCACAGTGGTTGTGGGCAACTCGTCGAGTCTGTGTACTCAACATCGTGACTATCATCTCCCGTATAGATGTTCGGTATTCGCGTTTGGCGTGATGATCCATAGCAGCGGCAGGTTGATATGATATTCTCGGACTCAAGCGATGGTTTTTCTGTAGAACCGTGGTGGAAGTCTGAATTTCTGGTAGCTGGTTTTGTTCGTTATATTGTTTTTCTTGAAGCCAGGAGTAGCGGTATTTATCTATTGAGGTTTGCAGCTCTTTGATAAGTCTTTCAATCGCTGCAGGCGTGACTATTGTCGCATATCTCTGCATGTCTTTCTATACTTTTTCCATAGCGCTAAGACTGTCTAAGACATGTTGATTCACCCTCTCTTTTCTTACGATTGACTTTGAGAATCCCCTGAGAATGTGGCAGATCTTGTATCCGAAGAGAAAATTGAGCTTCGGTATAGCGTTTTCAATCCTGTCAGTTGTAGAGTATTAACAAGGATTCGAGGGAGGTCAAGACATGATGTAGGTATAAGCAGGGTCATTACTTGATAACGTTGAATTACTCGCTGCAGAATACGACGTGACAAAGTTTTTTTTTCAATATGTTCTCGATTCGTACATTAGCCCAGAACATGATTCCCTATCGTATCTGCGACATTGTCAATGATACGTGTTTGGGCCTCTTCCTTTGTCGGTACCGAAAGACCTTCAATTTTATTTCGCTATTTCTAAGCTATATCAAAGAGATGTGCGATCACCATATCGGCAACGACATAACCGCGATACTCCACTCTTTAGAGCCTATTGTTCTTGCATCGAACACAAGCACGCAAGTCGCATTGCCGGCATTCCAGCAAGAAAGTTCCTAGCGTGTGCGTACACAATTCACATCTCAAGCTCCCGGTTCTGACTGTCCTCCAATGATCGTGTTCACATTCATGGTTCCCTCGCAGCCGTTCGGCAGCTTGACGGATCTGAACATTGCGCATGGCATGTTCGAGCTGGGGTTGACGATCCACTATTACCCCTGCTCGAGCAAGGAGGCGTTCCTCATCCCACTGGTCGCATGGACATCCTTTCCAAGGCACAGCACAAACGTAGCAGAACTCCGCGTTGCACAAACATCTAGTATTGTCAGTCTACCTTTCCACTAACGAACATTTTGTTTGACGAACGTCATGTGATTACATCCAACTTCTAACTCCACCAGCCTCTTACATTGATAGCATTGCTGGTACCCTGCCGCCGCGGCAGCTGCCATGAGACCTTCTAGAGCAGGATCCTCCGGACAATCGTTTTCATGTGCTGCCGATTTGCACACTTTGCAGGTCAACAGGTTACACTCCGGGCAAGTTGCCTTGTCGCCGTCAATGTGTTCTAGTGGTATAAATGCCGAACATCTCGTATCGTAGCAATAACTTCGCTCCAAGGTACTGAATTCGATAGCTTTTCGCTCAAATTTCACTACCAGGTCTTCTTCCAGGTACTTTCTGGCTATTGAGAGCGGTATAGGCTCGCGGCAGCATCGTGGGGGATACAGTGACTCATCTTTCGTTGCCTGATCAAATAGCGTGCTAACGCACGCTTTGCAGTAATGGTCTCCACATGTAGCAAGCATCAGATCCTCCTCCTGTTTCTCTTCTCCGCATGCAACGCAATCGATGATGAATGCTGAACGTAAGGGAACGTCTGAGGTTGCGTCCGCAGTCTCGTTCTTCAAAACAACTGGCTTTCTCCTGAACCAGTCCCAAAATACCCTAAACGCGGATCGGGATTCCATTGATCCTTCTTCGGTGCTTTGCTCGTGGACAGATGGCTCATGATCGACTGGGTCCATAAGGGAAGCTGCGAACCAAGTGTCTGATAATCCTTTGCCAGTTCCGTTTCTTACATGAAGGATTTCATGCTTTGGGTCTTCGATAGCGGTTTCCTGGAGTCGGGCACGCAGTTCGTCAAAGCCAGGAGTAGCTGTAATGTGTGGAACTTGAAGCTGATCGTCTGGATCCTCAGCTTCAGCAACGCTCCTGCCAAAGCGCTGGTCAGAGATTATAGTAGCGCTAGTTCTCAATTCTTCGATATACAAGCTTATGGCAGTATTGACATCCGAGACGCCCTCACCTTGGGTGTCTTCTCTCCCCTTTAGGCTTTCATGGACATCAAAGAGATCTTGCAACTGTAGCATATGAACGAGATCTGCGGTTGCGTCGTCCATGATGTAGTGTTGGATATGGGACTCTGCATATCAAGACTCAGTATCTACATTCAAGTTGTAGCCGGTGATAGCAGCTGATCGACCGGGCGAAGTCGGAAATAAAGGTAAGATTGTGGTCAAAACCCTCGCTGAGATTCATGCAAGTTTCCTTGACTGATCTACGCTCATTTTTAGAGTATGACCACAGCAAGAATATACGTATCTGAGCTGGGGTACCTTATCACTAAGTCTCACCCCCTAAAGTGCTGAGAACCGCTGATGCTTTGTGTAAAAGCGTTTTCGGAGGGTTATGTTTCGGCGAAAAGGAGGCGAACTGGCAATATGTTGTGAACCAAGCGCACTATGCTTACAGGGCTGGAAAGTAAGATTAAAGTTTGCTTTTCTTTTCACATTTTGGAAGCGAACTGATAACCTTAAGTGTCCCTTTCACATGTTCTGTAGGATGGACCAGTTGACAAATTTCCAAAGAAAGGTCAGGGAAATTTTTTTGTTCAGAACATTCTCAACTACCCAGTTTGCTTACCCGTAGAAAAACCAAGATGTCTGTGAAGCAAATAAAGCCGGCCAAGTCTATCAAGAGAGTCAGGGTTGTGAATAACCAAGTTTCAAAACGTGCTCCTCGCTAATTTCGTACCCTGGTAGAAGGTTTTGGTCTTGAAGGTTCATTGTAAAAGTCTTGCTTGTGCATCCTTTCAGGCATAAGAATTAAAGCCTGTGGGTTTCACCTAAATGTCTTGCCATGACAAGGTCCTTCAAAACTTTTCACCATCTTGCCAAGCCTGTGAGACAGCAATTGACAGGTACGTTCGATGTTGGTGAAGTCCAACATCCTTTTTACATTGCATGAACCGTTCTCATGGATGAAGGCCAGATTTTCCAACTCAAAGAGGTTGATGAAGGGTATAGTCACATTTAGAGCCAGACTAAACGCGCGCTTGACGAGTTTGCCGCCGCTTTATCGTCCACAGAGCCGGATTTAGCAGTATCTATGACCAGAAGGAATCAATGGAAGCATATCTCTTACGCAAGCGACGGAAGCTGTCGCCGCCGGGCTTGAGAGGAGACAAAAAATCCTCTTCATGTGGTCAAGCCTTAGGCAACCATCTGGAAGACGAGTCAACGGAGGTCAAGCTCGCGACTCTCACTTCACTCTATCCTTTCGTAGATCAAGAATCCTTACTGGAACTTCTAGTAGAGGCGAATGGCTCCGTCAATTCTGTTTGCCAAAATCTTGCCGCCTCGGATGAACCCGCGTCACCACGGAAAAGGTTTACAGCAGGCGGTGGACACCAGACTTCACTGGCCACGTTCCGAACCCTCAGCGGAGTTCATTTGGATTCTAATACTAAGAAACTGAAGGCAATGACACGAAAAGGCCAGACGCTCCATCTATATGCACCAGAGGATATTGCATCCTATACCCCATGTTCGATCATTCACAATTTTCTCCCCAAGGATGAAGCCGAAGTGCTGTTGAGAGAGCTCTTGGAAGAGGCGCCCACTTTTGAGAGACAAACATTTAAACTGTTTGATAATGTAGTCGAGAGCCCTCATTCTGCATGTTTCTATGTTGATAGCCTGGAGGAGCAGCAAAGGCAGAAGACTGAATATTTGTACAATGGCAGCTACCTAAGTGTATGACTAGTTGGAAGATTGCCCAATGGACTAGTACCTATGCTGACTGCTGATATAATTCTCACAGGATATCCGCCAGATCACGCCTCAGATGCGGAAGGTGTCATTGAAGGTACAGAACGCGGTCAATGCAGAGGTTGCCGAAAGGATTGAGCACCATTACCCCGATGGCAAGAAATTGAGGTACCAGTCTCCAGATCAATGGATACCAAACGCAGCCTTCGTGAATTGTTACAAAGGCGGTGGCGAAAGCGTAGGCTACCACTCGGACCAGCTCACGTACCTTGGTCCACGGGCAATCATTGGCAGTATAAGTCTAGGAGTTGCGAGAGAGTTTCGGGTCCGCAAGATCGTATCAAGGGATGACGACGAAGACGAAGGCGATAAGGCCAAACGCCAAGAGAATCTCCGAGCAGATGCCGAGGGCCAGATTGCCATACATCTACCCCACAATTCGCTTCTAGTGATGCATGCGGAGATGCAGGAAGAATGGAAGCACAGTATTCATCCGGCGCCGGCCATAGACCCCCATCCGATTGCGGGCAACAAACGTATCAATATCACCTATCGCTATTATCGCGAGAGCTTCCACCCTCGATACACACCACGGTGCAGATGTAATGTGGCGACCGTCCTGCGATGTGTACAGAGAAAGAAGGAGAATAGGGGACGCTACATGTGGATGTGCCATGTTGGAAATACTCCTGGCAAAGAAGGGTGAGTTTAGACCTATAAATTCTGATTTGGCCAACTGACCTTGTGTTGCAGCTGCACCTTCTTTCAATGGGCTGAATTTGACGACGATGGACAACCTCCTTGGGTCAGGAAGCAACATTCGCCATGATAGCTGACATGCTGATCAGTGTCTCCTCTGCTCTCGTGACATGTTCCTTTACTATGAACTCTTGAAGCAGTCTGTCGTCCAAGCTATTAAGGTTTCAGTTCCACCAAAAGCTCACACTGAAGCTGACAGTCAAGCTCCGTACATAGTGCCACCATCCCACCGGGATATACAGGCATTCTCCCTCACTGAGGATCGTCTCCACATACTTGGCCTCACGGAAGAGTGGAAACTTCACGTCCAACCCAGCTGATGGTGCTTCAACATCCACCTCGCTAGTATTACTCATGTCCACACCACCTTCTTCAATCCCCCGTGGATAAACCTTCTCACTCTCTGCGGGACTGTATAGCCTGATATACTTCTTCCCGACAACTTGACAGAGAATATTATGGTAAGGGTCAGTATGAAGTGGTGATACTGTACCCGCAGGCCCAAACCATGCATTTAGCAACGGGTCCTCTAGCTTCAACGCCTCCTTTGCCTCTTGTCCTGGTGGTAGCTCTGTGTAACAGTGAATTGGGATCGAGATATCATTTCGCAGCGACGGAATCTGAGAGAACAGATCGTGCTGCGCCAGATAGCCAATCCCACTACCTTCCTCAACCTTCTCACTCAGCAGATACTTATCTATAAATTCTCTGAAAGTAATGATCGACTGGCCCCACCCCTCATCAGTGTAGCTCCTGCCCACTTCCACCGGGATCAGTCTTCTTCCCCCAAATGTTTTCTCTATCAAGTAAGCAGGACTGCTCCACGGCCGCTCGTGAAGCGCAGGCCAGTGCCCAAGACCGTCCTTCATTACGAGTGGTGCAGATCCTAATGCTAGATACTTCTCGAATCCATACATAGAACAATCAGAAATCGATCGAACAGGGTGATGTATTATGGGTATTGCGTGCTTCCCCTTCAAATCCACAGGAAAAGCATCCTCAACCTTTCTCCGCTTCCTTTGCGGCAGCTGGTGCTCTTTCACATGGTCTTGCAAAGCCCCAATCAGGGTCTCAATCATCTCTCCTCTGCCTTCTGCACCAGCCATAATGATAGCCATATCTAGTATCTGGACTGCTTCGCTGACCCATTCCTCGTCGGCCTTTTCATCCTTCTCTTCCCCTGGGCTATTTTCTCTATTCCTTTCGGGCTCTGTCAATCTTCCTTTGATCAATTTGACAGCTACAGCAATGCTTGAATCTGTATAGAGCCTTCGCCAACAGGCCGGGACAGAAGCAAAGGGGTAAGTGTGGAGCTTTGCATGTGCGAGAGTCCTAAGCGCGTCGGGCTTGGTAGAAAGAAGGAAGAGGACGGATTGAGGACAATCTTTGATAGAATCACTGTCGTTAGGATGCGCGAGCGTATGCAAAATCTTGCTTAGCAATGCTAACATGTTCGTTGAAGGTTGGAAAGGGGAAGATGATGACACGAGATACAATTCATAAGCCTTTTACATTTTATTCCGCTGGCTAAGGAACCTTGAAGGAATACTCCAATCTGTTTGTATCCACAAAACCAAAATGCTCCTTCCAAACCAGTCGTTAGAAATCTAACCGAAATATGAAGCGATGCTGGAAGTTTACTTTCGCGGTAGCGCTTAATAAGGTAAGTGGCGCTAGTACGTATTAGATCGCGGAACAATTTCTACTAGGTAAGCTTTTGTTGGAAAAGTCTCCGCTGAAAGCTGACATGGTCTGCTGTAAATCTTGCCATGAAACGCGTGTTGTATACCAGCAAGAGCTTGTTATAAATATACTTCTATTATAAATCCTGTCTTTTGTTTGCGATGCCTCGATCCTTTAAACTAAGACTTGACATCATTTATTCTGACTCTTGTTCTTCTCGAGCTTGCCTTTCCCACATTTCTCGGTTTTACCAACCAATTTACCAAGCCGGGTTCACCGATTCGAAGCACAAGGGTTCCTCAGTTCCTTGGACAATGGGCAGCTGCTTGTAGAAACGCTCGTGATGAGTCTCAACCCTTTTTCCAGATGGATATAACAAACGAGAAAACGAGAACTCTGCTGTGCCAAATATCAGATTGACGAGCTGGATGCATGGCCTTCTTAGATAGGGTTAGCATACTGCTCTTCTCACTGCAGTGACGATGTCCAAAGTTCTAAGGGTGGATCGTATAAAATCAAACAGAAGCCCACCTAAACCTGCACATGCCTTTTCAGGCTTTGAATTGAGAGTGAGTAGCCCCAGTTTCCCAAGTCGATAATCTCGAAACCGTCGACTATTCCAGGGAAGCGTAGCAACCTATTTAGGGGCAGAAATATCATGCTATAAAGTTTAATTACTTTACTGATTACAATACCAGGGTTCTACGGATGCAGGCGCTGATCAAGTCTACTAATTTTGATCACTTAAACTACTATCGTTCTTTTAGATCTATTAGAGTCCTATCATGCTCGACAAACCAGACCGAGTGTAAGCTAACTGGATTCGAAAACCAAAGGGCAGATTTTGTGACATTGCTCTTGATGCAGCCTCGGTCCAACATTCACTCAGTGCAGCTCTTAGGCCTCTTGCAACTAACATTCAATGTTCCAATGGTACTATGTTCATTGTTCAATGAATGTAGTCGAACCCGCTGCACTTCAATGAAATGTGGAACTATCTGGTGTCTCTTCCATTGCGTTTGGTTTGTGAATCGTATTCACTACGCTAAGACCGGTCATTGAGTACTGTATATACCGTGGATTCCCCTTTCTCCTTTCCATCTCGACAAGTCATCCTCTTTTCGATATATACTGCTGATAACTAGCTAGAATCTGGTAGCATAAGACCATCTAGTATATGCTGGCTGGATATCATAACATATATGATGTGTCGACTGCATACTGTTCCCACTATATTGTCTACATTATGGTGCTTCCCAGTTGTACCATGTTGATGAAACATTTCCACTGCGGTTCTTGGTTCTACTATACGTGTGGCGTTCCTTGGAAAGGCTGTGGGTGCCCATAATGGGCTGAGGGACGCCTCCTTGTAAATTGTTGGCCGAGAACAATTCATGGACCTCTCGGACAGAATGTACAGGTTCGACAGGCTGTCATACGGTGCCGTGGCCCCCATGAACTATTTGAAATCTTCCAACGCTTTGAACGGGTAATCATACATGACTTTCGCATAAAATCAAAACTTCTTTCACCACAGGAATTATGGTTGACTAGAAAATTAGAACCTCAAGTTCGCAAGGTAGCTTTAGATTCAAAAAGGCGATGTGGTGAGACAGATTGTCGAGCTACGGATGGCAACGCGGATGATTTGGAGCGTGAAATTGCTGTAAGTGAAGAGATGGTTCAGAAGAGGAGAAGGCTTAAGTGGAGAGTAAAATTGGACAATTTCAAAGACAGGTGACGAACAAAATGAGCAAAGCAGAGCGTGGAACGAATACAAACGGCGTCTGTAAAAGCTTATTAGAGCGCTGGAGCAAGGACAATCGTTGAATGCTTGGGACCAGCATGCGATGGGCCAAGCTTTGAAAGAATACAAACTGTCAACGATAATATAGAAAATAGAAACGATAACGATGCCAAAGCCTACACATGTCGGTAGTAAAGCTATACGCGGCACCAGCTGATATGGCTTGTTCGTGAAAGGGCTGTACGACGCCCGTTGAAAGAGATGCTTGTCGAGAAGGTAAACAAGGGGGCGAATTCTGATGACGAAGAACCAGACGACCAAAGTCTGAACACTGACTGAGAATGCCAATGAACAAAATAACCTTATGCTGCTCTTCTACTAGAGAACCTGACGAAAAGTCTGAAGGGGATAGTCTTAGCTCAATACATCAAGACGCCCGTGCCAAAATGAACATTTTCCACGAAGTTCACAAAAATGCCAAGGACGATGGGTTTGACTGTCAACCCAATCGTTATGTTTCAATTTCCCGACGGGGCCACAATACACCTAGGAAATATCTCTATCTTTGATCCAGGACTCCATGAATATAAAGTCCTACAAGTATTAGTTTTTCAAAACCGATGACAATAAAAGTAATCAACTCACAATATCCCCAACGACCCGTCTGGATTCTGAAAGAGCTCTCGGTATACCTAGACATAGGTGGATCTAGAAGAAAGTGACGAAAGCTGCTCAAGCGATGTAGTCTTTCTATTATATATCTTTTTCTCGACGATTATATAACGAACAAAACCTCCACCAGCACGACCTGAAAGGCCTCGCAAGTGCGAGATGTCTCGAGAAAGCGATATCACTCAAAGCATGTCGATTCATGGGACGCACCGACAAATCCACGCTGGGGCCGCGCCTGTACTGAAATCAGAACTAACTATAATGCTCCATGCTGGCTACGTTCCCGGCCTGGAGCACATTGCCTGCAGATTTGCTGGGATGGGGAAAGCCGACGGGCAGGATCTGGGGAAGCGCTCTGGTGCTTTGCTGGGATCCTTGGATTAGCAAGTGGTAGCAGTGCGGAGAAAGCTTTCGGTCGCACTGATGTTAGGTACGACGCATCTCCTACTTTCAACACTCATAATCTTCCGATTGCTCTGCCGTCTCTAGAGAGAAGAGAACGAAAGCTTTAGCAGACAATACAAATCTAAAAATCGACCATTTCCCCGATTAATCTTATCCTATTGTGAAGAAGTCAGAGTCTGGGTAGGTAGGAACTATCACTGGCAATGAGAGAAGCTGGCGGACTAGTTCCTGGGATGGAATCCTTTGGGGAACATTGAGTTTACTTACAATTGCTTCCCGAGAGAGCTGCAGACATATGCGTCGAATAGTGCTCCAACCAGTGCTTCAAACAGCGCTTGGCATATACTTCACCCTAACAGCACTGATTACTTCGTACCCCAGTACTAAAATGCTCCCTATATGTTCACCCCGCCCCACCCCACCCCTTAGCCCATCAATAGCATATCTCTATTGCACTGAATTCCTCATCGTCATCCTTGCAGTCACGGGCATCTCATCCCGGAGAACCAACTTGATCTCCCTCCGTCAAACCTCAAGCCACCCATCCCGGTAGAACTGAATTGGGTTTCGGGTTGGGTGACCATGGATCAAAACCTCATCAACCCAACAGGTAGCGTAAGTACATGTGAACGTGGTTCAAGTCATGAACAACAAACGACATCTGTTAATAATAAAAAAGTGTTCTTCTCGCGATTGAAATACAGTGTCAACGATATTATAGGTTATTGCAAGGAGAAGGAGAGAAAATGTACATCTGTAGTGGAAAAGTCAAAGGACATAATACCAAAAATTACCAAAAATTACCAAAAATTTAGGCTAGTCTGTACGAGGATCGAACTCGCGACCTCTATACTGGGTTAGATGGATGTATTCAATGGGGAGGGGTTGAAAACATACTGGCGTGCCATATTTGGGAGATATTAGCACCACGCTCTAAACCAGCTGAGCTAACAGACTTAGGATTTAAATGTACGATATTAGATTCTAAAAATAAAATTTTAAGTAACGCGTTAGCTCATAATTTAGACAGTCACTTCATCTACAATTCTTTGCTTTACGATACTCTCTCGCACAGTGGGCGAGCCAGAAATGACCTTGCGTGCGAACCAAAGCGACCAATCTACTGGTAATCTTGACCACCGAACCTTTAAGCATTTCCGGGATTGCCTTTTTGCGACGCGATGCGATGATCAAGGATTTAAGATTCAGAAAACCCAGCGATATCTAAGGGTATAAAATACTATTAAAATATTGGATCTTCGACTTCTAGGATTGACGCTCTCTAGTTCTCTACTATCTCGATGTAAGTCCAGACTGAAGTTGTTAAGAACGCTTGCGGAGGGACAGCGGCGATGGAAGATAATGAAATCTGGGGTCTGGTCTGGTAGATGTACAAGATAAGGGTGGCCATACATAGTGACACGTTGAATGTAAAGCGTACACGGTTGGGTTGGGGAAAGATATGTCCCTAAAAAAGAACATATATTTTATCGTGTGCGACGACTTTCATATCTTCACCTATTAGATAAACGCACTTTTACTGCCCGAACCTTCTAACGAGAACAAAATTGTCAAAACAATATCAAATTCCTTGCCGGAGGCGTAGTCTCCTTCGCAAAGGTTCTTACAAAGACCTCAGTTCGTAATCCATCTTTTTTGATTAAGTAGGGGTGTCCCCGCTTGGTAATTCTGGCAGTTTCAATCTTGAGAGCATACTCTAGGCCGGCTGAAGGTTTCTACATAACAATTTTTGATTTAGAACATAGTTCGTTTTTTGAGTCTTCCAAACAGTCACTTGAGGCTGGGAGGCCTCTGAGATACAGCAAACTCGGGTTTCGATATCGCTTCCATCAGGCACTGGGACACTCTCGATCTAGCGCGGTAGCGGCACAAGGCACAGAACTGATACCTCAAGTCTTGAAGAAGCTCGGATAGTTATCTAAGGAGGGTTTTGAGGATAGATGCTTTGTAACTAAGGTATAGGTGAATTGCTGAGAGGTAATATCTTGGTTGTGAGAATATTATCACATAGGAAATCTGACCTCATGCGACGCAGCACTGTTGGTTAAACTAGAGTCTCACCGATGATACATACTCACAAGCGTAAGCTTTATTTGTAGAGACACTTATATAGCCCCAGCCTCCATAAAAGCTAGAAGATCAATAAAACCGAACGCAAACCAGACAATATAGTTGCACCACATCAAGAAAATCATCACCCCAAGAAACCTCCTACTTCTTCGGCAGTTCTCAAGTCCTGCGAAACGAACCAAGAAATTCTGGACGAAGGGTACTTCAGCGACCCCACATTGATCGAGCAGCATCGGTCCGAATACAAAAGCCGAAGAGACAAAAGATTCCACTACAATGGTAGATATGTCACCCAGACTAAAGTTCTGACTATTGTCAAACCAGGCGGATGGGTTGATACCACCACATGAGTCGATGCGGGGGTTAGTTGTTGAGGGCAGGCCAGACCCATTGGGATCAATGTACATTTTCCTTCAAATTTATTGACGCTTCCGTACGTTGCGGCCAAAAGTGCAACCGCGTAAGCAGAAAGCGTGGATAGATACCAAGATCTTATCCTGGCACGGCGTAGACACAAAAGTGTGGTAGAATCCCATGGATGGCTGTGGTTCGAATGAACTCATACTTTGTGAAAAGCCGTCTCAGATTACTTACACCTAGCGAGCCAGCTGGTGCCAAGATTTGCGCCGCGACCTCGACAGCTATGGCCAAAAAACATTGAGCTTTCTGAAACTCCACTATCGCTGATAGGAGGGGAATGCATGATATCTTAGGCCGTCCTGAATTTTCTTGGCTTTGGTTTTGGCTTTGACTCGTCCATGGGAACACGAGAAAATTGTAATACATATATAATATGTCCAAAAGGTGTAAAGCTCTAGCAGTATGAAGGCAAGGAGTGCAAGAAGAAATTGCATCCAATAAGACACGTAGATCTATACAGAAATAAGTCGGCAGTTGAAGAGGGAACTTCGCTTTCCACCTGAATCATACAGATATCGACGAGGGCCCACATATACCTATGAAACAATCGTCTCTGGCTTTGGGATTGCAATATGTATCGTTGGCCCCATGGCAGTAGTACTTTGCTTTTATTATCGCTTCGACAGTAATTGGACAGGCAGCCTTGAATGCTTGTAATTACATCTCGGGCATTGCCGTTTGCGACGATGCCATAATCAGCGGCATAAGGATCACCGTACTAAAAAGTCAGATCTTCTAACGACATTGCTCAAGAGCAACTGATCAATGTCTCCGCATTTCCCATTACTTGGGCAATATTTCTACGTGCAGCGTGGCAGTCACGACTTCTATTCGACAACAAGCAGCCTTGTGGGTAGAGATATAATGCCGGTATGACGGGTGGATCATACAATAATATATCCAGCAGCATAGTCTCAAGTCCGCCAGCTTGGCCACCGAATCGACATGGCCGAGACAGTGAGTACCTGCAACTCTGGGTTTGTAGGAGCGGCTATGCTGCTGATAGCAGGATACATGATTGGGCGTGGGTAAAAGAAAGGAGGCGCAATGTAGGATTTGGTACATGTCATAGATTTCGGAGGCAGCTCACGGGATATGCGAGTAGAATAGCAAATCAAATGTAGGGGTGATACTGCCTTGCGGCTGGGACATCTCGCATAGGGGACGATAGACCTTCAACCCTTCGGTAACAAAGTTGACTCCTACCTACTTCAAGTGGCGGAAGATTGTTTCAACAGAAAGCTAGAGTAGCTGCAATCGATCTCTGCCCTTATTCGATGTGACTGTGCCGTTAATTCTCTCAGGTAATTTTCTGAAGAACAATTGAGTAGGCCTTGAAGGTTCTTGAGTCCTCGACGTTGAAGATGAGCTTCCTCTCGATCGCCGCGTATGACGGAGGTCAGCCAAAGCATTACAATTTAGTAGGGCTAAATCGGTGAATTTCACACAGTAGGTACTTTCGGGTTAGTTTTTAGTGTGTCAACCGAGCATAAGCGACCTAAGTAAATAAACAAACCACATTTCTACTCAACAGAACTACTATTAATTCTACCTGATTACACATTCTCTATCATGCCTCATAAGAAGAGATTTACAAAGGGAACAGCTAAATCGGAAGCCTCACGAGTCAGCAAGTCAGATCGTCAGCAAATTCCTTCAGCAATTAGATCTGCAGCAACGATTCTGAGCGAGATCTCGAGAAACTCTTTACTTTCTATAGGAAAATCTTTAGATCTCAAGCCGAATACAGTGCATTATATAGTCAAAGATGTAAAGAAGAAAGCTGAAGATAACAATCGAAAGCTTCTTGATCAACGCAGTTTCGAAGACGCCTCGCGATCAGATAGATCTTGCATTCGAGCGACAGCGTTGTCTCTGTCTCAGCGTCTAATTCATTCAGAAAACAGAGTCTCGAGGCCATAGTCATAGATCAAAGTCACGCTCTTCTCATCGATCGTATCGCTTGGGCGTTGCTCAAGATAGACGATATCGTCGGCTTCAGAGTGTCGATGAGAGATAGAGAAGTTGCGAGGGCAGTCTATATACAGTAGTGTCAGAAGAGAGGAGGGAGTGAAAGATTTTGATGAACCTACAAACAAACTGAAACCTCTGAGTCATGTGATCTGAATAGCTTCAAAATTTACGAAGGCAGCGACAGCGATAATAGTAATTCTGATGGGGATGAGACGGTGAATAGGCCCAAATTTGTATGTGGGAGGTGCGAGGTTCCCGCTTATGCTCGGTTGACACACTAAAAACTAATCCGAAAGTAGTTACTGTAATATATCTATGACGTAGCTTCGCTCTTCAAGTTCACCGTCCAATATCTACTTTCAGCAAGACGTTATTACAGATAATGTTGTTCATGTCGTTCAATATTCTTTCACCAGAATAAGATTAATTTGCATAACTTGGCCGAAATGAGATTTTCCAGGTTGTGAGGCCGGACTAGTATTTAGCACCACAATTGCATCACCAAGAACAGCTACGATGTTGTGGGCAACAATTTCAGCAAAGGTGAAGGAACGGTTTCAACGCTTGTCCCAGGGTAAGCAGAGCTCTTTGGTTTCGTGACGTTCACTCTACATCTGACCTTTGTGTTCAAGAGTTATTCCTATTGTCTGATCTTCCTCAAAAACCCTGGACTACCCAAGATTCCAACCGCATCCTCTTCACAATTCTCTCCATGAATACTCCCAACAAACCTGCTCTCCCCACCGAGTTAATCCTCCAGATCCTCTCTCATCCTTCTCGATGGCTACTGACCACCTCCGTCTACCTCTCCACTCCTGCCCGCGTCTCGAGTTCCGAATCCGAACGAGCCATTGTACACACTCCTCCGATATCCAAACATCAGCTACCTCTTATTCGGCGTATCGTGTTTACATATAGCAGCAAAGACCAAGGCTGGAGCTCGTATTCATCAGACCATGGCACTTATAGAAATTCTTGGACATGGTTCGAGGCTGGGTTGAGGAAACACGCCGAAGAGGAGGAAGAAAAGGTGTCATTGACGGATCAAATGCAGCATAGACATCGGTTGCATTGCAACAGGCATGCTGGTTGGGAGACCGAGGATTATCAATTCGTGGTTGAAGGGGATCACCCAATCTTGGAGAATATGCAAGCGGGTGACGAAGTGGTGCTGTGGGCTAGGGCAAAATTCGGAGGCTGGGAGAATTTTGTGCAGGGGGCGGCCATCCAGATCTGGACCATAGATGATCTGAGTGATGTGTAAAGAGGATACGCTTCCACGTTAATGCGTCTCCTACAAGACATAGCAACCACGCTGGAGAATGGAAACGAAGGGCTTTCGACGACGGATCTTTGGACGGACAAAATACTCACACCGTCACCAGTCATCCAGAAAGTGGACTGCGAATCACCAAAGAAACCATACCGAACGGCTAGGAGTAGTCCAACTCATAAGCCCTCGCAAACAACCTTGGACCCAGATACCCCTATCCATAGAGTCCAACATCGACCATCTCAGGGTAAGAGATGCTTGAGATTATCTTCTACAAACAATGCCAGGACCGCTGCAGAACACGTTTCAGGATTTCGGAGACATCCAGCATAGTCTTCCCAACTACGTACCTACTCTGAACGTGGATCGCCGCCTTCCTGTCAGCCATGGTCATCAGTCACATTCAAGCGGCTACACATTTTGCGACTCGAGCTGAACACTTGTGTTCTGACACGCTGTCAATATCTCACATTGACTGCCGGCTCGTGCATAAAGCAACGCCCTGCTTCTGGATCAGGATTTAATCCCAGATCTTAGAGCCCACGGCTCTGCCAGAGCGTTGTAACAAGGAAGAAGCGCAAGTCTGGAAACCAACATGCTATACCACCAGTAAGAAACACAACAAAAAGACGCAGACCGAACCACTGATAGCCTCTCTTCTCCCGGGCATTCACGATATACGCCAAGAACGCTCGCAAGGCCCAAACGTTCTTATATACACTTGACAAGTATATCTAGACCATCACCACGAACCAAACGAATGGATATTCTCTGGTTGTTTTCGAAGATTCTTAGAAAACCAAGGGATATGAGGGAATATGTATATAGATAGGACATCTACAATAAATATACTTTCTGTGACCTCCTCCCTTAACCCATTCCCTCCTCCCCCCCCTCTCTCCCACCTCTCCCTTACCCCAACCTTACCTTCCACACCACAACCTCCCTCTCTCAGCCGCCTACCCATCGCTCCTCACCAAGCTCAGCCCGTCCTCCGCCAACGCTCCACTCTCAACGCAGCCACAGTCGACAGCTCTGCATATAGATCCTCCACGGTGAAAAGCCTAAGATCATTAGGCAGGTGAATACTCTGTCGACGACGCCATTGGGCGGATGGGGGGGTTTCGAATGAGGCTATCAAGGTGGCTTTTGGATGAAGGTTGTGTGGAAGGAATGATTTCTCTTGCTAACGGATTTATATATAGACAAATTGGAAGGAAGCGCGGTAGGTGGATCCAACTTTAAACCACCCCAGTCCCCAAGACGGGAAACCTCTACAGTTACATGCACTTAGTTGTACAGGAGCGTTTGAGATAAGAGGCCCTAACTCAGCCGTCTCAAACCCGGAGCTAGTGGTGCTGCTGGGGGTTTCTAAACTGAGCGATGCGAGTACGGATGCGTGGTAAAGGAGCGAGGAATGGAGGATGGGGGGGTGCAGGAAGAGATCGGGATTTCCTGGGCTTGAGATGTGTGATGGGGATGGCGGATGAGGGATTTGGGTGGGCCAGAAGGGGGGTCGTGGAGTTGGAAGACTGGATGGTTCGCTTCGCACTGATAAGTAGGCTGCGCCGCCGGTGATGCTTGGATTCTGCAGTCGTGGGTTTGGGGGATGATGAGGAGTGGGGTCAGCGAATGGTTTTCCGAATGGCGACGCCGGTTCCCGAATTCAAATGCTTGATGTAGCTCTATGTTAAGAAACGATGAAGGAGGGGGGTGCATGGCGATAGCACAAGGTATGTTGTCGACGCGCCATCACAATCGATTACGTCTTCTTCTCATGATAAACAATGTTTCCGATTGTCTCCCAGATGTATGATCGCCTTTTCCTTGAAGATAGTGGAAAATGTAGCAACAATGGCAAGAGTTGGCGCACCACTCACGAATTCCTGCGGCAGGCGGATCGAGGAGCAAGGGTAGTCTCCAGCGCGCGGGTAGGCGCTTGAGGCATTGATGCACTTGGGAAAAGTTGCTTCGGGATCGGTAAGGAGCAGGTCGGAAGGGAGGAGGGGGAAGGAGCTTGGGGGAAGCGGTATGCCATGCTCTCGGTGGGAAGACCCGACACTGTTGGTTGGGATTGTTGTGCATACCAGGGATTCTTCTTTCCATGTGGACTTTCAAGTCTATGACGACTACCAGGACAAACAGGATGATGCAAGGTTGAGGTATCTTTTAAATAAGAAATTTGATTCGGTGGTGTGGAGCAAGAATTTCTGCTGTTATCACCGAAGACCAGCGAGGGGAAGCATTCTTGATAACCAAGAAGCAGCAGATGCTCGGCTGAGTTTGGAGTATCCCAGGCACTTAACGGCTCTTGTTGTATATGCGAGCCAAGTATTTTCATCCACGCTGCGTCTGAGGATTAGGAGAACCTATCATGTTGGACGGAGAATATTCTGAATGCCGGAGACGGAGGGAAAATATGGGGATTTTTACCTCCGTAGTCCCTACTTTTTCATCCATATCCTGCCATACAGTAGCTCTATTCACGTTTCTCAAATTGCTTCTGCATCCTGGCCGTCTAGGACGGCAGATAATCTGTATGCGTCAGTCGGCTTTACATCCTGGAGGCAGCGTGCTGTCAAAGGCTTTGAATGATCGATTTCCGGACGCATACTCTACGGGGGGGGATCATTCTGGACACAAGTGGATTGTTTTGACGGAACGATGCTTTTTCGGCCCATCCCAGGCTATCAGCCCAGAGGTGTCCACTTGTCCGTGAAGTCGTGGCGTTTGATGAAGCTGTGGGCCATTGTCAGCTCTTTATCATTCACTCATCTAGATATATCCACATCTGCAAGCCAAAGAGTCAGCGGGAGAAGACTCCTCATCCATGTTTGGGATGCTGGCCCGTGCGTGGGGGTGGAGGCTGCGCGAAAGCAGCTGAAACGCAGACTGCATCTATGCAAGCCTCCTAATGCCAGATACTGCGGGGCACTCGGACGAAGATGATCGTCAGACGCCGACATGTTGTTCTGACGGTTGAGCTCATGCTTTGATAATAACAGTTCATGCCTGGAAGCGCAAAAGGTCTCACGGGCATGATTTCATTCATGCAATTGACCTGCAAGCCGGCATTTCATCGCGGTAAGGTATTTTCCCCCGTTGAACCCAAACACAGCAAAACACCTGGGGAAGATTCGGCCAATCATCGATGAAGTTGGAGTTGAGTTCGAACGGTTGTTGCATATGGGGGTAGCGGAGGCTTTGAAAAGGGTCTGAGCGCCAAGTTTCTCACATTCCTCAATGGTGACACGACGCCAACGGAGAAGGTGATCCGAGAGACTGCAGCAAAGCGAACGCTCGCTGTCGCCGGTCGATCCCCGCCACTCTCCTGCCTCTCAAATCACTACGGAATACGGAATACATTAATACCATACGGAATACCTACTTTAGATACCTACCTACTTCAAATACCCACTCTAGATACCTTAGCACAGCGCCCCGAGGCGGTGGAGAGTGAAGAACCCCCCCACCTGGAACTGTCACCCCAATGGAGATGGCCGTCTTTTGTCTTTTGGGAAGTTTGGTACCGCATCTTTAGCGCCCGCCCACTTTCCGCCCTCAGTAACTGTATATGGTTAGAAAAAGTGGGGTCTCTGGCGTGGATTTTTCACTTTCGATGTTTGGGATGTTTTGCGCGATCCACTTTTGGAACCTTTCGGTTTTTGCTTGCGGCGCCTAGCCGCGCCGTGAAGTGAGTGCCGTATGAACGGTCTGATGATGATTGTCCCGTTTGTGTTTGCCTACAACAGCATGCATACTACGCCAAGGGCTTGAACATTTGACATTTTTAAAACAGTTGCTTTGCATTCATTTGCTCACCAGAAGGTGGATTCCCATCTTTGACACTATCTCTGCTAGCCTCTAAAGGAAGAAGGAAAGGGGAATGAATGTGGTCTTGGTTCTCATGTACCGGAACAATGGCAGACAAGGCAATTGCCGTGGGCTAGGAGGTTGGGAATCGTTGCCAACTGAAGTGGAACGACCGACAGATGCATCATCAGGTACATATGGCCGCTTAGACGAGCACTTGCATTTATTACCACGTTGACTGCAGGGCAGAATCTAATCCCGTTCTCTAAACTTGAGGCATTTATCAGACCATCAGGACTGTGATTGACATTAAGATTGTTCTGTGCGGTAAGCTGCAATGTTGACACTGGTTCGCAGGGACAACAATCTCGATTCTCGGTTTGCGTAACCTTCGGTTATGCACCCCAAACTTTGGAGGGGTGGAGGGGTAATACTGTACTAGAATATCCGGACTTACTTTGATGTTGGTGTTCGGTCGGTCCAACAAATCCAGATCTCCCGATCCGCCCTCGTTGTGAAAACGCAATCAGGAATCTAACCGAGAACAGACTGGATCCACGCTGGCAATCGTCGATACTCTCTACTGTAGTCTGTAGCTATCGTCGTGGCCTCTTCTCTCCTCGCGTTAAAATAGTCCCCAACACCTTTCGAAGCCATGCACGCCAGGCTTCGATTTCCATGATCGGCTTCCAAATCACCAAGCCTGAGTTGAGAAACAGGTAGGGAGGTGGGCGGCAGCTGATGCTTAACGTCCCTAGTCAATTCTTCTGACTTATCGGACGAGTAGTCGTCGTTGCTGGCATCTGACGAGTCTTGTGCAAGGTACGAGCTTACGAGTCTGGACCAATATGAACTCGTGCTCTTCTGCACTATGATGCTGCCGGACATGAGGTGAAACCACAGGAACCCACGGATATCACGGTGATGGAAGTAGCATGAACGCAGATAAGGTAGATGACGAGTTTACCCTTGGGAGATTCGTTGAAAGCTAAAAGCCCCGGCTTGACGCTGCACTTGGCTCCGCTTGGCAATCTGGCGATATTAAATTAATCAATCAAAACCATCCAATAGTTGTGAAACGAATGTTGTTCGTCCATACCAATGATGGCTGCTGGCTTCGATCAGGCATTCTCGGCACTGCACTGTACGGATCCTCGATGATGTGATGACCTGCTTTACTCGAAACCGCAAGGACAAGCATGACTATGATCAGGTTGCGACCCACTGAAAAACTCGAAAATTGAAATTCCCTCATATCTATTCCCAGCAATGAGTGCTTGCCTGATTTCCGAGAAGTCTTCTGTGACACGTTGACGGCGGTCTACGGTACCATGGAACCAAGAGGCAATAACAATCCACCAACGCCCCCATCCTCTTTCCCCAATAGAGTGCCGTAAAGGACGGTCGTAGCTTTCCCTTGGATGATTCTGCTAGTGCCGTTGATTTCCCCTCACCCCACGTCCATGTTCGGACAAGAGCGGACAACGATGCACGAAAGACGCGAAGACAGAGAGCGACAGACTTGACGGAGTCTGTACTGGCGCCCATGATCCCTGCGCCGGGGGCTAACTGTAACGGATTGGTTGTGCATTGCATTTTGTCGCACTGAGCCGTCTTTCTCCTGATGATGAGAGTGAACAATAAGAGGGGATGATCCCTGCCGCCATCTTCGGCTGTGTCTTGGCGGGCCACTTGTCCCAGAATCGCCTAGCTCTCCAGTAGGCAATAATGGTGCGGCACACCTCCCCTGCTCATCTGCTAACCTGCTTTTGCCCTCATGATCAATCATTCGCTGGGGACAAGTAGTGCCTGCGCAGAGTATGCCCCCCCCCCAATGTCTGCATTCCACTTTTATGATGCATGAGGAATAATAATATAGAAGCCTGTCGTTTGCCTTCGATTCCTGGTGTTTCGTTCTGCTTCATGCCTTCAACAGCCAAGAGAATGAAACAGCACCCTTTCAACCCTTCTCTCTTCAGCATCAACCATCTTTCAGATCGGTAACTTACCTGACATTTACTTGTAATATTGACCCATATCTATCTTACCTCTGTACCCACCGAAAACCTACCTTCCTTGACTTACATCCACTCAGACCTCCACTGTCTATACCCATTACTCTCAGTCTTCGTCCTTGTCACGCTCGCCCTCCGTCCTTCATCCACAATCCTTTGGCAACTGGTCCTGGTTGATCACTGTCGTCTGCTGTCCCTCCGAGAACACTCGACGACAAGCATCTTGCCTACGATGACCATGGACTCGAAGTGGTCTCCAGACTACTGCCTGGCCTGTGATCGACAAACTTCGGGTGGTGCCTACTGCTCTCAAGCCTGCCGCCTCGCCGAGCTCGAAACCTCGTACGGGTCAGAACCCTCCTCACCCACAACGTCAAGCCTGCCTCCATTCTGGGCGTCTGTAAACCAAAGCTCGGGCTCGGGCTTCTATCTTCAACCGGCTTTCGACTTTGCCGCTTACAGGCCGTCGAGCGTTTCACAGTCACAAGCAGCGCTGCGAGAAGCCTCTGCCGCCCAGATGCCCCGCTTCACGAGTTCTTTCCAAACCGTCACGCCATCGGTTCCTTTCTCATCGACAACGCGGGCGCTCACACCTTCTTCGTCTCGGTCGTCTCTCAGCTCCATATCGAGCAATTCCTCAACAAGCGGCTGCCTCTCAGCTCAGGCTCTGAGCGAGCTTCGCAGCTACTCCAATTCCTTTGATGTCATCAGGAATTGGAAGAGACGGATGAATTCGACATGACCATGACATCCTCTGCTGTTCTCGCAAACTCGACATCCTCTACTATTCGACAATCATGCATTAGGAACACAGGCGTTTTCATCATACCCGGTCGTGCAGTTCGTTATCTACATATGCCAATCGTTTGTCCGCCTTCGAATTCAGAACATCAAGAACCACCGCCTTCCACCCTACGTTTTCGGACCTTTTCCTTTTCTGTACAGTACCACCAAAAGCATATGAGGGGATTTTTGATTGTATGGATACGGTGTTTACAGGCTACGGCAGGACTGTCGGTCTTTGGTAGCGTGGTCGTTCGGACGGGAGGAGCAGGAATATCCCAAGGGTTTTTTCACCAGTGTTATAGAATGGACCTGAACCATTTGCATATAGCGAGAGGACTTGAGCGTTCAGGATGGGTATCAACAGGAGGAGGTTGGGCAGGGGCTACCACTTGGGTGGGAAGCAACATTTCTTCAATTTTGGATGCACCAGATAGAGATTCACACCAATCAAGTCTTACCAAAACTGTCATATCACACTAAACCAACTATAATGTCCTCAACCTCCAAAATAAAAACAAACCACCCATCCCCATCTCACTTCATCCCATCCCAACCCCCCCGCCCGCTCCTCTTGACATTGTACCCACCCCTCGTCTCCCTTCCCCTCCGCCTCCGTACCGCAAAACCTAATCGCTCCCTTCCGAACGCAAATCGGAACCAAACCGATCCCCATCCCACAAAGTCCGAAAAATCTCGCCCAAAAAAACCCCCCCTTTGGTTGCCGCAGAGACCTTGCCTATCCCGGCTTGTATCCCGCTCTTGCTTCCTACGATCATCCCCGCAGATACTTTGCAGACTGACTCTGAGAGAGCGAGCAAGCAGCCTTTTAGGTTCACGCTACGTTGAATCTTACTTTTTGGAAGCCAGACCTTCGAGACGAATAATATTGGAGACTACGGTGCCTCAGGTCATGTAACTTAAGAATTACGCCTGCGTGATGAGCTACGATGCCCGCCGCTCCGGGGCCTAAGGTGCTTTTTTGCTCCAAGGGCATAATGATATTGGATTTGGGGGGCCATTTCCTCCTCCTGCAGGGGTTCCCAGATCTCAGGATCTACGATCTGAGAGGATCGTTCCCGCGCGATGGAAAATCATTTTTTGGTGGCTGGGCTCTTTTTGGTGGGTGGCTTGAAGTGATTACGGATGTTGATTTGTGAATGGCGAGAAGCAATTGCATCACGACCGTTCCCTTGGCAAAATTTGTGGACTAAAGCATGCGTGTACATGGTATTATTATTTTGTAATCGGAAGATGATGAAAAGACTTTCCCCCTCCCACCTAATCATACGCAACGCAACCGCAAGTGTCTCCACCTCGAAAACCTTTTTCTGTGCTTTTCCGCCCCGTTGTTGCTCTGCGGGTTGCTTCCATTCCAATCGGCGGTTTTGGGGCACGGGTCCCTGCAGCAGCAGCAGGAGCAGCAGAAACGTTCTGCTGTGGTCGAGTGGAGTGCGTATATGCGCTCCAGCAACAAGAGGACAATGCGTGCCTGTAGAACCGTTCTGATGGGATGGGGAAAGTGTGGGGAATTTGTTCTCTACTGGATATTTTTGGGTTTTTTTTCTTTTTGGCGCCCTTGATTCAGCCAGCACGCTCGAGGGGCTGTGCGTAGATGAAGAATGCAAAAAGGGGCGATGGGATCGGAGACACATCCGTCTCCTGGATGACAAATGCACTATTGAAAATCGCTGGTGTTTGTTTGGGGTCAGATGTCAATCGCTCGATCAGGTGAGGCATTTAATGAAGTAGGGAGAAACGGAGTAGTCTCCGTCGTTCGAGACAACCAAGCCTTTACGGAGTACAATAGACACAATTTAGGGGGGCAAAACAAGCCAGTGTGTTCTTCGGGGAAGCCTTCCAAGTTCTGGTCTCTTACCTCACGATTTTTGACTCCATCACCACCTTACCTTGTTGTTGTGCTCGAGAGATGCGAACCCTCCTTGCACTTGCAGATGCCGACGGCCCGTTCGATGCTGCAACTACCATCCATCTCCGGACGGAGTCTTGTTCTCTATCTCCGACTCCGAAAAGGCTAGTTCTACCTAAGGGTCGTCTCGACATGGCAGTATCTGTCAAGAGTAACGAGGGGGGTCCACTACCACTACTACTACGACTCTACGAGTACTAGGTACTTCAGCGAAAGGGTAAGCTGGAAAATAACAAGCTAAATGAAATATGTGCTCACAAATTATCGCCATCCAGTTCCCACACCCTTTTCCTGTTTTTCATCCTTCGCTCCACATGAGTGAGTTAGCTTACCGTACCCCCCACAAGTTTCTCATCGAGCCTCGACACCCACACAAATAACCCGAA
>JAABUS010000534.1_pt1 | contig 95168 bp, 14 predicted proteins | sample 5560161 | NCBI WGS metagenome assembly JAABUS01 (sample SAMN10711885, study PRJNA513376) | rock metagenome | isolation source: Antarctica rocks | place: Antarctica: Victoria Land, Trio Nunatak nord | collected 2016-01-04
GTTACCCGGTAAAACGATTTAATACCGATAATAAAATTATTTATATTAATTATAAAGTTCAAGACTTTCTAAAAGAATATAGAATTTAATAAAAATTATTTACTCCCTATAATTTAAGTTAAAACCCTATTACGGAATATATTTTCCGTATTTTATTCGAGAGCGTAAAAAGTATTTTAAATAATACTAGTTTATTTTAATCTATATAGAGCGAAGTCTTTAATTTTATAATTTATTATAAAAACTATTCGCTTATTAAGGTATTTAATAGAATAACTTTTTTTAAAATCTAGTATAGCTATAAACCTCGACTCGATTATATATATTTATATATATAATACGGATCCGGTATTTAGGAAGCTAGGTAATAAGAATAGAAAATATAAATTTCTTAATTATAAAGAATTAAATTAATACTATCTATAAGACTCTAAAAATAAGTAAGTCTTTCGCGCTTTATAAATGAGATTTAACGATATTATTATTAATAAAGAAACGGGGGGTAAAATATATAATAATAATTTTTAAAATTTATTTTCTAAGGATACCGTTAACGTTAATTTAATATTAATAAAATTTATAAACGAAGAGGTAGATAACCTCGACGGTAATACTATTATTAATAATCTTATAATAATATTATTTATTAATAACGTAGAGATACTTCCTAAAGAAGTTAAACTATAACTTGAATTACTTATTTGAGAAATAGAAATATTAGATAATAAACTAGTTTCTTAGTTAAGAGCTAGTAAAAACTAGGATAAAATTAACTATCGCGAACTCTATAATACTAAGTAATATATTAAGCGCGGATTTATATTAAAAGTTAATAAAACTAAATTAAATAATATTCCTACCGTCCCGTTAATTATATAAAAAGTACTAAATAGACCCGATAAAGAGAAATAATATACGGTATTTACCGAAGAGTTAAATAACCTTATAAATAGTAGGGGTTAGGATCTCGTTCCGGTACTACCTAGTAAAAAGAATATTACTAGGGCGATAGGTAATAGTAATTAAACTAGATTTAATAAAAGTATTTAATCGGTATAAGGCCCGTTAAATTATTAAAGGATTTAAATAAATCGAGGGTCGTAATTACTATAAAATCTTCTTATTAATAATAAAGTCTTTAAATTAATATATTCCACTAGTATTAGAGGCCAAATACGACTAGGAAATAAAATATTTAAATATAGTTTTAGTATTCCTAGAAATACTATTATAAAAGGAGGTCTATATCGAATAACTATATAAATATATTAATAGGGATCGTAATATTACTTATTTATTAAAATATATTTTATATAACCTCAAATAATTATTATATAAATAATATAATACTTTACGTACCTTCTTCGAGGTAAATAAATACAAGCGTTTTAATAAAAACTATTCAATATTCGTTTATAAAAATAGAATAATTATTATTATCTATATTAACGATATTCTTATTCTCGTCTTTAATAAAGTTAGTATTAACTTACTAAAGTAATATCTAGATAAATACTTTAAGATAAAATATTTAGGTAAAATCTTATAATATCTAGATATAAAAGTTATTCGCGATCGTTTTAAATAAATTATTTATATTAACTAGACTAGCTTTACTAAGTAATTTCTTAAATAAATCGATATACTCGAATACTACCCTACGGTAATATTTATAAACTAGGGTAACGAAGACTTTTAACGATTACGAAGTTAATAAAAAAGAGACTAAAGTATATAAATCTTTAATAAAACTACTATAATAGTTAATAAATATAACTACGCCCGATCTAGTAATTACTATTAATAAATACGATCGTTATATTATAAACCCTACTAGTATTTATTTTAATATTATAAAACGAATTTATAAATATTTAGTTAATACTATAAGCCTAGAATTATATTATAGGTCGAATATTATAATACTAGTTTTAACCCTAAAAGTAAATTAGTACTCTAGATTAATAATTTATAAACCGACTATAAAAATGATAATTATATTATATCTAGTTATATATCGTAGTTATAGAATAAAGTTATTATTTAGTCCTCTAGATAATAAACTCTATATATTCTATTAATTACTAGAATTAAATATATAGCTTAAATTAATATTATTAAAAAATTATTATTCCTAAACCTACTCTTTAAGGAGTTGAAATATAATAATAGTAATTTTAATCCTATTCGCTTTAATATTAATAACTAGTTAATTATTAAAATAGTATTAAACCTAGTAAACTACTTATATACTAAATATACTCGGAACTATTACTATTTTATAAGGTAATTAATATCGAAAATATATAAATTAGAAATTATCTATATTAATATATTAGTTATAATTATTAATTATATAACGAAGCCGATAGGCCCTAATAAGTTCGTTTATATACCGGCTATACTAGGACTAGTTATAGAGAGTATTATTTAATAAACTAGTATTATTATTAATATATAACGTCACCGTTTCTAAATAGGAGTATTAGTATTTAGGTAGAATCTCTATTATAGTTTATTTTAATTAGATTTAATATTATTTAATAAACTAGCCTTATATACTAAATATATAATAATAGTAATATTATAGATAATAATTAACTATTCAACCTCTACTATTATCTTTAATTAAATATATATTTTAAAGATAAACTATAGTTATAAATCGTAGTTATAACTATAACTTTTATTATTAAAGTAATTATTAAAGCTATTTACCCTTATTTCTTTATATAGAGTAATCGCGAAATAAATTTTAAATATATTATTCTCTAAGTTTCTAGCCTCGTCGTTTAAAATAATTATAATAGTAACAATTATTAAAATAAAAGTAAAATCTAGAGTAATTTAAAACTAAATCTCTTTATTTAATTACTAAATAATAATATACTCTTTAAAGATTTTAACTCCGTATCTTTTAATAAATTAAATAAATAATCGACTACCTCTATAATAAGAGATATACGTACGACGATAAAAAAGACGTTAATATCTTATATATATAGTATAGGCCCTCTAATAAGTTTTAATCTCGTTATTTAACCGTATTTATCTAGTTTTCTTACGGTGTTTTAACGGTATTAAGTTTTGAACGGTATATTCACGGGTGAAAACCGGTTAATATACTACTTAAAACCTATTAAAACCGTTAATCTTTTTAATATTAATTAAAAAACGGATATTTAATCGTTCGAAGAAAATAGCTAGTTATTTAACGTTAAAAATTATTATTTAATAATTTATTAACGATTTAAATATAGTTTATTAATCGTTTAAAAACTTATAATAACTCTATTAATAAAATATTTAAAGTTTTTAAAGTTCTTTATAGGGCTGAAAACTCGCTTAATTTATATTATATTAAATATTAATACTAAGACTTTAAAAAGGATTTTTTCGAACTTTTCACGAAAAGTATATATATAAAGTTAATCTTATATAGGCCTAGTATTAAAGTATTTAGAGACTATTTTATAGATTTTTATTTATATTTCGCTACCGCTTAATTACCGTCTATATACCGTTAATAAACGAGAATTAAACCGTTTTTAAACTATTTTTAAACTATTCTTTAATTATTTTTAAACCGCTTTATAACTAAAACCTTAAACTATTAATAGTTTTAAGAAGAGAAGTATCGACGTTAATTAATTTTAAAATCGTTATATAATTAGTAATTATCTAGTTTTGAAACTATTTAAAAACGGTTTAAAAATAGTTTATAAACGGTTTTTAAACGGTTTCTAAACGGTTTCAAAACCTAGCGAGTAAATAGGATAATATATTATTATCGATCCAACTCTTTAACTAACTCTAGTTATTCTAAATTAATACTAGAATTATTTAATAATATTAAATTATTCGGCCTTATATTTAGGTTATTATTAATATATTAATATTTATAAAAATTATTTAAATATCTACTAAAATCGAAATCTTAAATTTAATAAAAGACTTTATTAAATAAAAGTAGAATATATATAATAATTTTAATATAATAAACTTATAGAAATACCTCGAAGATTTATTTATTATAGTTTTAGAACTAGACGTAGGTAAAATTAACTACGATATCGATACTATATATTAAGAATTTACTAATATTAAGATAATTTATAATATCCTCCGTCGTATTTATCGGTAAAGCGGGGAGTTAGTATTCTACCGAAAAATACGTAAAATGCGTTTAAATCTATTTAGTTTATGTGCTAGCCCTAGAGATTATTTTAATACCTACTTTCGTTAAGAGTTACTAAGAGTAACCTTTTCCTATTAATAGTTACTATTTACTATCTTATACGGTTATACTAAATACGAATACGCGCGAATCGTATCGGGCGATTATATCGTAGTCGGAGTATTATATCCATTAAACGCGTAAATTACTATTAATAAATCGTATTTAATAAACGTATATATCGCTATTAAGATAATACGTTTATTAAATATATAAGTCTATATTATCGTTTTATTTATTTATATCGTTATTTATAGCCTTATCGACTTTAATAGTTTCTTCGTTTTTATCGCCTTATTAATTTTTAGCGACTTCTCCGCCGTAACCTAAATCGCCGCCTTTACCGCTACCGCTATTATTATTAATACTATATAAATTTACGCGCTTAATACTAAATATACGTTTATTAAAGTTTTATAAATAATTATTAATTTTATTTAATATATAGTTATTATCTACCTCTTTCCGATTTCTATATTATATTATTTAATTAATATACTATTATCTACTAAACTTTACGTGAATTATATCGTTATTTTTATTCTTCCTTAATTTTATTTTTTTTAGATTTTATTATTACTTATAATCTCTTCCCTAGTTATTTAATATAAGTTTTATATTTATTTTTATTATCGCTCGATATAATCGAGTTAATATTATTTCTCTTATATTAAACCCGATTAGGTTCTTCCGGTATAAAGGCGGCCTAGAATTCTTTAAATCTTTATAATTTAAAAATAACCTAATCTTCTAGTTATCTTTCTCTTTATATAATATTAAAGATATATTTCTCTTTAAGGATAAAAGCCTTACGCGAGCTACTTTATACTTTAACTCTTATATTATTATCGGGTTCTTTTATTCTAGCGGAGGTTTATCTAAGATTCCGTAATAAGGATAAAAGCGAGTCGGGGGCGATATTTTACTATAAATAATAAATTAATTAAATCTAAGATAATTATACTTTATTAAATTTATATATTAAGAATTTAATACCGGCGTTCGGGTAATAGTCAAGATTAGGGGTATTAAGATATATAAATTATAAAAAGATAAACTATAAATATTTAATTAATTTATTTTAAAGTTATCGCCTTACGCGTATTAACTTATATATTTTTTATATTATTAATTAATATAAAAAGATTACCTTAAAGCTTATTATCCGAAAGATTAATTTATTCGTCGTTATCTAAATTATTAACGAAAAGTAGATCGTATATCTAATAACTACCGAGGTTTATTATAGTTATATTATTATTAGAGTCGAATCTTTCTACGTTTTTAATAGCGTCCTTTACTCCCTTTAATAATATTTTACGAATACGGGTTTTATATCTTTTATCGTCGAGATTTATTTATACTCTTTATATTCTTCCCTATTAGTCTAATACGGACTTTTATTAATTAATTATAATACGTTTATCGGTAATAAAAAAGAATACGAGTATTTATTTTAAACCCTCTCCCCTTTAAACTTCTCGACTTTATACTCTTTAATAAGGTACTCCGAGATAGTATATATTATTATTATAACGGTAAATATAATTAAGAGATCGAGGAGAGGTTTAAAGAATTTTCTTATATTCTTTTTATTAATAAAACCATTCTTCGATAGTTTGAATATTATATAAATAAGTACTTTTATTAGAATAGGGTTCGTTTATTTACTTTTCTTATTATTAATTTATACCTTCGTTAATTACGCTATTAAATTAAAGTATATCTTATATCGAGATATATAAAAGTTTAGCGGTATAATAATCTAGCGGCGAGAGAGATTACGTTTTACTATAAACTATTTTATATATATATAGTAATTATTATAAGTCGTATAATCGTTAAGGCGTAGGCGCGTTATTATTTAAAAAAATCGAATAATTATATACTAGGTTAGTTTTAATATAAAATATCTATTTAAATAAATCTAACCTTCCGTGCTTCGGCTAGGGTAAACCGATTATCGACTTTATTAAATTTAATTCCGATTTTAAACCCCGAGTTCTTAATTACGACCTCTTATATATATTATATCCGATTATTAATTTATTAAGGTTTATTATCCGGTTAAAGCTCTTTACCTTTACTCGGATTACGGGTATATCTAATTAGGACGATCGTTTTTAAAAACTTCTTATAGTTAGAATCGATAATAGTATATATTTTACGAGACTCTACCTTTATTCGGTATTTCGTACTACTCTAAAGGTAAAGATCGTATTTATATTAATTTTTATAAATATTAAATAATTATAGAATATAGATTAATTTTACCGCTAGAGCCTCCCTTTATTTAATCTTCTACGAGATAATTTACCTACGATAACTCTAACCTATAATTAAATTAATTAATTTTGGATTATATATAGTCCGAGATATTTATTTTTATCTTTATATATTTATTATCTAGGAAAGCTTTAGAGTAACTCCGTTTTTCGTTATTTCCGGGCTACTCGTTCTCTTTATCGTTAGAATCCGAATTATTATAATTATATTTTAATTCCGAGTTAGAGTAACGATTATTCCGCTATAAATTCTTATAGGACGTATTATCTTTATAATAATCTTAAAAGGTAGCCGGATTAATATTAAATATCTTTTAACTATAAATCGTAAATTTACCCTATTAGATAATATATTATTAAAGTATAAATTACGAACTTATATATTATTTTAATCGGATTAAATAAAGCGGAAGAAGAGTATTAAAAGGTAGTAATTATTAATAAAAGTAAAATTTACGCGGTCGGGGGAAAGGGGGGAAATTATTTATTTTTAGGAAATTAAATTTAATAGGATTAGACCTTAGAGGTCTAATCCTAATTTATCGAATATAATTAATATTTATTAAACGTTATAAATATTAATTCTCGAGGTTTATATTAAAGAAGCCGGTTATCTTTAGTTATTAGATTTATTATTATAATTAATACCCTTTTTCTTATTTAAATTTAATACTTTCTTAATTATATATCGAGAGCCTCGCCGCCTAGGCTACTTGAGTTTCGATTAAAAGTCTCGGTCCTTTAAGGGGGGGGCTTATTACTATATATTCTATATAGCGCTCGATTAATAACTCTTAAATATTAAAAGAAAAACACTTAATACCTTAGGTATATATTTTTACTAGCGTTACTCTTTATTCCCGTTCGTTAAAAATAACTATATTTAATAGACTAAAGCGGGCGTAGATAATCGCGTTCTTTTTATTATTATAATTTAGGTCGGCCTTAATTAAGAATATAAATTTTCTAAAATCGAGGTCGTTTATATTTATTAACTCTATATATATATTACTCTTCTAAATATCCTAAGCCGTATAGATTATACTCTAGTCTATATCGTTTTTAATATATAATACTATATAGTGGATAAAGTTAATCCGATTAATATATTTACCTATATAAATAGAGTTCGGCCTATTATTTAATTCTTTTAATAACTCGGCGCTCGAGAGTCCTTAATCTTTTTAAATATTTATATAACGTCGTTTAATCTTTACCCGTCTTCTTTTATTATAGTTATTTTTTTAAACGAGGAAGAGTAGGTACCGGTTCTTTTATTATCTAAAAATATCGCCGAATATATAGGCGAACTCGTTATAAATACCGGCGAAAATAAGTCGTAGATAGTCTTTTATATTTATTATATTTAGTCTTTAACTTAAAAGACCTATAATCTTTAATTATTTTTATAATTATATAAAGATTAATAAATATACGGTTTTATTAATACCTAGCTTCGCTTTTATAATCTTCGCCGACTATATTATATTATTAAAGTCTTTTAAATTTATTCTTAATTAGCCCGTCCTTAATTACTATAAGTATTATATTTAATAATCTTCCGTATATCCGTTAATATCGAGGTATTATTTTATTATTTATTTATTCTAGTAGTAAAATTAAATAATAAGAAAAAAACCGAGCCCTAGCCCTAATTAATATAAAAGTAATTAACCTATATTTTATAGTAGAACGATTTCTTATTATTTATAATCGAATATATTATAATTTACCCCCGTAGTTTATCCTATAATATTTATTATTTTAGTTATTCGCGCGTAGTTTATAAATTAGGTAGTATATTATAAATTTAAATACTATATTAACTATATAATCTACCTTCGCCCACCGTAATAATAATAGGCTTGATTATTTATTTATATCCCTTATATTAGAAAGTCCTCGTCGTAGATTAAATTATATAAGTCCTAATCGGTATAGTTATTAATATAAAATACGTCGTCTTTTCCTATAGTCTTACTTATATATACCGGTATAATATATATACTCTTTATAATTTTTATTATAGAGATAATTTAACGCCCTTTAAATATCCTTTATTTAATAGTTAAATTTACCGGCTATAATTCTACCTCTATTATACTATAAGTCTTATATAGAGAGCCTCTATTACGGATCTTTAGAAAATCGATAAGGGTATAACTATATTAGAATAATTTACCTTTAACGTTTTAACGGTTTATATCCGATACCGTTAAAAAAAGCCGGAGTTAGGTAAGACTTTAACTATAAAAGGAAACTATATAAAATTACGATTATACTTTTTATATTAAAATATAGTTATATCTTTACTCTCCTTAACTCTATTAATTAACTTTATATATTATATAGTTTGTAATTAAGTTTTTTAAATCTTCCGAATCTTTCCCGTCTAATTTCTAATATTATAAAAAGGGATAAAAATAAATAAAATATAAATTAATTTAAATAGGATTAATTTCTTTCCCGTTTATAGTTTTAATAATTATTAATTCTTTACTACCCTCTTACCGGCGTTAATATATATAAATAGCTAGTACCTCTAGAAAATATTCGATATATAGTTTCTTTTATATTACGGATAGCGGGTATTAATATATAGTATTAAATTTTACCTTTAAAACTCTCTTTCTTTCTTAAGGCTCTAGATTATATTAAAACCTAAATAATCGAATCTTATAATTAAGTTTTAATATCTTAACTATAAGAGTTATTATTTTTAAAGTAAATAATCTCGTTATAAAATAAAATAGATTATTCTTTATAGCTAGTATTCGTAGGTAACGGGAAATATAACGGACGAGTTATTCTTAAAAGACCTCTCGTTTATTAATTAACTCGAAGAAAGATTTAATTAAATAACGATATACTACTTTTTTATATTCGGTATTATAGTTATCCGTAGCGCCGAATATTCGAATTTACTTTATGTAATATATTATTATATAGAGTTTTAGGATATTAAAATAACCGTCCGGGTTTACTCCGTTATTTAGTTTATATTAATAAAAATAGTCCTTTAGTTTATTAAAATAATAGAGTATATTTTAAAGATATCCTAATATTTTATCGTCGTATAAACGGTATTAAATAATTAATATAAAGTTTATAAATACCCGTATATAATAAAGTTCCCTTTTATATAAGTCGGTTAGTAACGGAGTAATTACTAATATTAATTATTATATAATCGCTCTTCGGTCTTTATTTATCTATTATATAACGGCGTTATAATATTTATAGTTCTTTAAATCGTAGAAGGCTGGAATAATACGAAATCTTTCGTTTAATTATATTATTCCTAACGCGTTCTTTAGTCCTACCTTCGCCCTCTTTAATTTCCTAGTAGTAAACGCGCTCTCCTTAATAATTAAGGTAATTTATTTAAAGAGATAATTAACCATACCTTTAAATAATTAATATAATATATCGACTAGTATAACTTTATATATATTAACCATAGTATATAACTAGGTAAAATTATATACTAGATATATTTATTAATTATTATTCTTTAGTATATTTTCTTCGCGCTATTACCGAATTTAGGACTAAATAAAAGAGTAGATTCGGAGGTATTATTTACCTTAGAAGTTTCCTTATTCGTTTAATAATACTATATAAATCGTATATTATCGGCCGTTTTTAACTCTTATAATTAAAACCTACTCTTTATAATCTATTATAAAACCTATAATAATCGGATAATAAGATCGGATTTTTTAATTTATATATATAATAAAGAGATCTATAATCGTTATAATTCTAATTACTAATTTAAATTTAGGACTTTAAGATTATTTTAAATAAAAGTTTTTATTATATTTATAGTCGAGTATAATTAATATAAATTTATACTATACGTCGGATTTAATATATTCGTCGTCGTTAAATATAATAGGTAGAAGTCTTAGGAGTATTAAACCTAGTTATTTTTAATCTTATTATATTTATACTTTTAAATTCCCTATAATAAAATAAATTAATTATACGACTAGATTACCCTTATACTATATAAATAAAGTTTTATTCGTAGAAAGAAATAGTAGTATTACGATAACTTTATTAAGAAGTTTTTTTTATATTTATTATTATTAGTCGCCGGTATATATCTTAATATATACGCGCTTATTATTATTATTATACTAGTATATAGGTTTAAATACTATTTTATCTTTAAACGGCCGGTACCTTAAAAGAAATCGGAGGGCCTTAATAATATCTCGATATAAAATATTATAATTCTTTAGCTCGGTCCCCTAGATTTTTAATTAAATATTAAATATTTATTTTATCTATTTATCTTCGCCGATACTAAATATAATACTATTTTATATTTCGGTTAGGTTATTAATTTCTTATAATTAAAGAAATTATATAATAATTCGAGTCGAATATTATAGAAAAACCTATCCCGACCGCCTTTAGTTACTTTTTCCTCGTAAAACCATTAAGCGAGCGCGTAGTCGTATATACTCGAAAACGGGTATTATACTCCTTTTATTTTATTAATAAACTAAGAATATTTATTAAACTTTATAAAGTTAATATTTACCTCGTCGGGTTTAATATTTATTTTTATATAACGATTATTACTTTCCGTAAACGTTTTTACCCGAATATACGAAGATATAAATAAAAGACTTTTACGCCCGATATTAGAGGATAAAATTAATAACTTCTTTTATTTATTATACTCTAAATTATTATAACTAGGCCGGTTCGAGGGCGCTTAATAAATAGTAATCTTTATATTTATATCGACGTTTTTTATATCGACGGTAAAAGACCCTATATTAATTCCTTTTATACTATTTATTTTTATAACCTCGTCGTCTCTTTAGGTATATATTATTAGTCTCGTCGATTACGGGAGTCGCCGAGGTAAAGAGGGTAAAACTCGCGGTTTCTTATATAAATAATTATCGACGAAGACTTTATAATACGGTAGGTATTTATTAAATTTATTAGAGTTCACGAAATTCCGCCTATAATACTTCTATATACGTAATACTATAATATTTATTTACCGCGGTAATACTATCGCTTTATAGTTATTATACTATATATATAATTAAATAAGATTGGATATCCGAAATAAAGGTCGAAAAGGGGGTATTCGATAAACGAGTTCGATATTTATTAAATATACTTTCCTATATAATATATATTATTAAATAATATTTAATTTATTTCCTACCGACTTATAGTCTTCCGTATAATAATAAGAGTAAATTCTTCGAATAAATACGCGGGTAATATCTAGATTTATTATATAATAAAACTTTAGAGGCTACCCGCCGCGAGCCGATTTACATTAATAAATAAATAATATTTTAATAGTTTAATATTCAGATTTTTTAAATCCTTATCTTTAGAATAATTTATTATTGGATATTCCGCCGATATTAAAGAATAACGGCTTAGTTTATTTATAATTTCATTAGTTTATATATACTTAATCTTCCCTATTATTTAACTTATTAACTATACTCGGATTTAAGGTTATTAATAATTATTATAATAAAATAAATAAAAGGAGTTATTATTAAAAGATCCGAGATATATATACGTTCTTTATATTTATACCGATAATAAAAGAGGGAGTAATATAACTCCGAAACCCTCCTCTACTAAAAAAGCGAAAGTATTAAAAACTAATAATAACGATAAGTCGTAAAGGCCTATAAATAATACTTAATTTATAACTATAATAAATAATAGCCTATAATATAATATAAATAATATTAATAATCGGTTTCTCGAAGGTTTTTATACTATATATTAAATAAAAGTCTTCCTAGCTAGCTCGAAGATGAATTTAAATTAAATCTTTCGTCTTTTCCTAATAAGATTTAGTCTTTATATTATCGATATTCTTAATTTATTAATCCGTAAAAGGAATAAATAATTTACCCGTAAATTATCTCGACTCGCTTTTTATTTAATTTAACCGTATAATTATATCGAGAATATATATAATTAAATAAAAGGGTTATTAGGACTACGGATATTTACTTTTAACTATAAAGAATATATCGGCTCTAATAATCGAGTAAATACTTTATTTATAAATATCCTTCGTATTATTATTATAGTTAATTATAAATAGGCCGGACCTATTAAACCTAAGGTTATTCTCGAGAAATATACTCTTATAATTAAAACGAGTATTAATATTAATATTTTTATTAATAGCGAGTAAATCTTATTATTATTTCTAAGAAAAAGGCGGGTATAAAATATAAAGTTACTACCGTCGAGCCCGATCTAATTAATAATAGGGACGTTAATAATAATATCGTTATAAAAGATATTACCGTCGTTAATAAAAATACGGCTACCGAAGGTACTCCCGTTAAAGAGAAATATATTTATAATTATAAACTTAAATACTCTAAGGCTCCTTTAATTAAATACGCCGAAAAGTACTTTATAACCGTAGTAACCTTCGAGGATAATAGTACTACCGGTATAAACGTTTAGCTCGCGGATAAAAATTAATATAAAGATAGATTTATTTCCGGAAATTTAATTAAGGAGGAATAAAAGGATAAAGATTATCCTTTAAATAAAGAGTTACTATTTTATAAATTAACGGGGGTTTTTATAATAAATATTAATAAAGATTATACTTTATATCGAATCGCTTTAAGGTATAGTTTAATTAATTTTTCTTACTCGGCGGCTTATAGATATAAAGCCCGAATATAAGGTTATTAAATAATTATAATTATTTCTCTTACTTCTATCTCTACCGAAGACTATTTATCGAGGGTTAATTTATAAGATAAGATTATAATAGCGAAACTAAATCGTAATCCTTAATATATTAACTTATTTAAGACTAGATTCTTTAATTTTACTCTTTTTACTACTTTATTCCTAAATACCTCGATAATAATAACCGGCGAATATACCGGTATTTATATATATTAAGATATTTATTATATAACGAGCTAACGTCTAAAATACCCGCCGATTAAGATATTTATTATCGTGAAACCTATATCCCTATATTATATTAATTATTTATTTTAAAATAATACGAGCTTCTTAAAAATTATTTATCTAAAATTTATATAGATATTTAATTATAAATACTTTACTACTAGAAATCTTACCTTTTATAAGTATTATTAATTAGTTATAAAAAATAGGTTATTATAACTAATACTTTACTTTACTCGCTTAACTTTAAATACGACTATATTATAAAGAATTTAATATACTTTTAATTATTATAAATACCCTTATATTTTTATTTACCGATTATAGTATTTCTACCTCCTTATTTATATATAATTATTATTAATAAGAGTAGTTATATATAAGGAATTACGAGCCTCGTAAATAAATAATTATTATTATTTTAAGATTCCGTTAATAGACTCCGTAGTCTTATTTTATTAAATTTAATCTACGTCGAAGGTCCTTATATCTTAAGCTATTTATAATTTACTTTACTTTTTATTTAATTTCTTTATATAATCGCCGAGCTAGGAGTAATAATATAAAGAGAAATTATTTTTTACGTAAATAAATAATTATTATTAATAGGAATCTTAATTAACGGATTTTATAGTTTCGCTTTTTTAAACTCTTATTTATTTTATACCTCTTTATACTTTAAATAGTAATATTTTATTAATTTATTATATTAAATAAATAATAAACTATAGTTACTCGTTTAGATAAAAATAACCCCGGTAAAATTACCGGCGACGTATATATAAATTTTTAAACTATCGAGCGCGACGAAGCCGATAATCCTATTAAAGAGCGAGCCGATAATAGTATTACGCTTATAAAGAAGAAGAACCCTTTATATAAAATAAGAATTATCTTCGAAGGCTAGGGTAAATTTATTAAATAATTTAAGAATAAAGATACCCGCGTAATATATAAGATTTATATAAACGAGAATAATAACTAGTTATTTAGTATATATATTTAAATTAAAGTTTTTATTAATAAAGAAGGACCTACTCCCGATTACTCTCGCGAAGAGTAATTATTTTATATTTAAATATTCCGGCTAAACGTTATAAACGATATTTAAAATAAACTATTAATTTATATATATCTTAGAGCTTTTATAGGTAAGCCCGCCTAAAATAATTTTATTAAATAAATATACCTCGATTATTATATTAAATTACGGGAGGTCGGAGTAGTTAATTATTATATTATAAAATAATTAATATAAATAGAATTTTCGTTCCGCCTAGCGAAGGCGTATACTAAAGGAATCCTACGGGAAACTAGGAATTTAGGCGTTTTTTAATATATTTAAAATTAATTACTCGACGTATTTATTAAATTAGAGAATAATATAATTAAGTTTACTACTTTCTTTTCGACCTCGGAGGCGGATTTATTTTTTATTTTATACGGCGAAATATTATCTATATTTAATCTCGAGCGAGTATATATATTATATATTTACTAATTTAATAATTTAGCCGATACGAAATATAAAGTCTAAAAAAGTTAAATTATACTAGTAATAAATCGTCTAAAGGTTAATTTATTATTTAATTTAATATATATTAATAATAACGAGTACTAGATTACCGAGGGTATATTTATTATTTACTAAAAAGAGAACGAGATAAAAGACGTTAAGAATTCTTAGTTTTAAGAATATTAATTACGCGCCCTAATAGTTATATTAGGGGGTAATCGTATTTATATAGGCCTCCTCCGTTTACCCTCGAACTACGAATATCGCTTTTCGACGGAAAATAACTTCGTAATTAAATTTCTTATTAAAGAATAAACGGTAATTATCCTATTAAGACCTTTTCCTTACGCTAGTTCGTTTAATTATATTATTATACTTAACCGCCTTTAGAAGTACGAAAAGAATAATTAAAATAATTTAAAATTAAAGTCGGTCTTTAATTTAATAGACTCGTAAAATATATTATACGAAGAGTTTAAGAAATTCTACTTCGACGCGGAGCCGATAATAATTAAAGTCGTTCCTCTTTTATCCGATATCCTATATAAATTTAAACTAGCCGTTATTAAAATATTAAATCCCGTATATAAAGAAGATATAAATTATATCTATAACCCTCGATAATAACGATTTATTATCGGATAAAATCTATATATTTAAATTATAGTTAATATTCTTTAAAGAATAGATTTTAAGGTTAAACTCGGATAATAAAATATTAATCTAGATAAATCTTAAATAAATATATTAAAATATCTATTATATATACCTAATAGCCTCGGACTCTTAAAGGGACTATAAGGAACCGGGAAAATAAAACTTAATATAATTATTATTATATTAATTATATCGGCCGGTAAAAAGGTAAAGGTCCTAAACTTAATAAATAAAATAATAGACTCTTTTATTATAAAATTAAATACCGAATTTACTCGGCTCGGTAAAAGAGAAATTAAAATTATAAAGAAATATATAGTTCGCTTTTATTTATTTATAACCGAATAAACCGTCGTTTAAAACGAGAATTAATAATATATAATTTACGATATTAATAATTTACGCTAGTAACCTAACTCTTCGCTCCTTTAAAGTTAATATAATTAACTCGCGGTAACTATAATAAATAAAATTAAAGAGATACTTTTTAATATTATAAACCGCCGTTATAAACTTTATAATATAAACTTCGGTACTTTATTATTATAAATTATAGGCCTTCTCGGTCGACTTAACCTAGATATTAATCTTACTCTTATTAATAATATTATTATAAACGGTAATAATACCCTTAAAGGTATATAACTAGACGATAATAAAATTATTAAAAACGGCGAGTTATAAGACGAGAGCGATCTTTAAATTAATATAATATAAACTAGTAATACTCTTTAACCCGATAAATCATAAGGTAATTAAAGATAAAAAGACTCGGATTATAATAATAATAATCTTATCGATTACGATAACGAAGATATTATCTTAATAAATAATATAGACTTCGAGGACTACGGGGGTAGAGCGGGGCCTATATTTAAAGACGTAACCTTTTAGAAAATTAAAAAGTTATAGTAAATAGTAAAAAAGAATATTAAATATAAATTAGACGAAGCCGGGAATATAACCTACTACTAAAAACTTTATAAATACTTTCGCGAGATATTCTATAAAGTTAAGAACGGCGATATATTCGATAACGAGGAGGAATATTATATATTTAAAATACTCGAATCATTACTCTTAAAGGATATCCTTACGAAGGATATTATTATCGTTATTATAACCCTCGTTAATTCGGGTTATATAATCTTAAAGAAGAATTTTAAAGGCGATTATATTATTATTTAAAAAATTAATAAAGTCGATAATAGGGAGCTCTTCGTTACTTTAATATAATATAAAACCACTATATACTTATTAAAAAACGATAAATAACTACCGTTTAAAGAGTAAAATATAAAGTATAATCCTTTCGTTAAATAGATAAATAAAAGTATATATAAATACTAGGTAATCCTAGGCTACCCTAAATACGACTTAATAAAATAATACCGAACTATTATAAATATTATTAATATTATCTTTAGAATTTAGTATAGAAGCTTTATTACCTTTATAGTAAATCTAACTAGTCGTCTTAATACTATTATAAATACCGAAGTATATAAAGACTTATTTAATACCCCTATAAACTTTATCTAGATTAATACCGACGGATAATATTATAAAGTAGGCTTCTCCTAATCCGGTTAAAATAAACGGGGGTTATAATTTATTATAAAACTCTATTAATATTATATCTAAAAAGGAATTAAAATTAAAAATATCCTTATCCTCGTAAATTATCTCGTATAATTTAATTTTATAAAATAAGCGCTAGCGCTTACTATAGGATTAAAAGATATAGATACCGGAATTATTAATAATTACTAAAGCGAAGAGAAGTTTATAGTAATTCTTTATATAATAGGATCCGAGAAGTTAGGCTTTATATCCTTTAATCCCCGCCTCTTTACCGGGGTTTCCCGCGTAGGCGACGTCTTAACGATTATTATAAATTAAATAAGGATTTAATTATACGAGAAGAAGTATAAACGATTCTACTACGATTATTTACGAAGACTTTTAATAAAAATAAATATTTACGTTAAATACGAAGAGGAGCTCCTAGTATTTAATTTTATTAAATATAACTACGATTTAAACTCGGATAATAACTTTTAAAATAAGGATTTATATATAATAAACTAATCGGAGGAAAATCTTAATAATATTATATATATATAAAAAAAAACTAGAAATACCGAGGGATTTAATAATAATTAGGATATTATGGAAGTTTATAATATTTAGGACCCGATTACTTCGGGATCTAACGTTAATATAAAGAATCTAACGACTTTTATTATCGACGATATATATAATTAAAGAAGAGGCCGTAGTATAAGATACGTAATAACCTCTAATATTAATAACGGTAATACGTATAATTAAGGATCTAGCGAGAATATAAAATTAAATATTATATTAAGTTTAAGGCTACTTAATTTATTATATTAAATACGAGTAGAGGTAGAAAGTTTAATAAACCTTCGGGGGTTTAAAGAACTAGCGAGTATTTATTATTATAAGATAAAATTATAAATTAATAGATTTTATAGTTTATTAAAAACTTCTTTATTAGCCTTTTTATAAAGAAGTAATCGTAATATATAAAATACTTTTAATAATTTACCTACCCTAACTAGGTACGAGTTATCTATATAAAAAATATTAGAATTATAATAGGAATATTATATATATCGTATTATTTCGGAATAGTACCTTTTATATATAACCTAGAAAGTAATATATTATATTTACTTTTCTTTAATAAATAATAGGGCGGTCTAATCTTACCTTCTCTTCTATTTTAACGAATTTATTAACTATAAATAATACCTTAACTATAGAACGCACTATATACGATTAATAAATTACTATATATATATAATCGACCGCTCTTCCTACTAGCCTTTATACGTAAAGGGTATAATAGTTATAATTATTAAAAGAAAAGATCGAACCGAGTAAAGTAAATATAAATACCGACCGCGAGCGATTTTTATATATAAATATTATTTTTAATTAACTACGAGCCCTATTACTAGAACTTATAATTACTATTAAGAGATATAGTTAAACTACGATTACGACCTTACTTATAAAGTTATAAATAATATATTAAAACTAGAAACTATATTATTTACTTTATACTACTAAGGTTAAAGCTACGATACCTCTATATAAATATAAAGACTATAATAATAACGAATTTAACCCTATTTTTAAAAATTTAATAGAGCTCTACTTAAAGACTACTATAGAGGGTAAAAACTAGAAACTAATAAAAGAAGAGATTAAAGTATAATTAACGTCGAATTCTTTAATAGACTTTAAATAATACGTAACTAAAGTTACTAGGGACGAGTTTATTACTACTTTAACTCTAAAATACGAAGATAATACTCTAAAACTTTTTAATAATCTAAATAACAACGGTATTTAAAATACTCTTATTATTTTAATATAACGTATCGCTTATAATATAAGACGGTAACTAAAAAATACTAGTAAAAGGTCGTTATATAAATTAAATTAATTATAATAACCTTTTTTATCTCTTAACGAGGTATTAGACTAAACGCGGATAAAAGATACTATATTATTACTCGTTATACTAAAGCGGTAGACGAATTATACGGCCGTATAAGGATTTAATCTACTAGACGTTAATTTTAAAATAAGGTATAATAATTTAATAATTAGGTTTACTCTCGTGGATATCGCTAGGTTAACCGACCCTCCGTTAAATTTAAAAAAGATAATATTAAATATAATACTATTAATATTTATTAAATATTTAAACGAAGATCTAGGGCTAAATACTTTATTATTACTAGAAGTCTAATTTAAATACTAAGGAAGTAGATTTATAATTAAACTACTAAAGGACCGCTAACTCCGCGGAGTAATTAAGGAAGTTATCGATAACGAGAATAACGACCTTATATTTAAGCTCGTACTAATAAATTAGGGATTAATTTAATAACTCCTTCTATCTTTAATAAAGATAATAAAGTTTTAAAATAAATAAATCTTTATTCCATTTCTCGATATTATTTACGGCGTATAATTAATATCGGGTAGTAGAAATAACGATAAAAGATAATTCTAAAAACGAGATCCGTAGCCTAAAGCGAGGAAAACGTAAATATAAAATAAATATTATAAATAAAGACGGTAAATGAAAAGGACTACTAGGTAGACTACTAACGGATATTAATTAAATAATAAATTTATAAAGCGAGTTCGATAAATATCGAGAGTAGAAGCGACCGAAAAGTAACCGTCTTAATATACTATATATATTCTAGACTATTAAGAATAATAATACCCGTTTTAATATATACTTTAGGTTCCCGATTAAGGAAAATTAACCTATTAATCCTAATATATACTTTAGGTCGGTTTCACGCGACGTTTCTCTTATTAAAATCTTTAACGATTTAGTTAATCCTAAAATAAATATAAATAATAAAACGATACGGTCTTTACAAACCCTTATTAATAACCTTAAAGGTAAAAATAACGGCGATCGAAGTACGAAGAATAACGGAACCCCTATAACGCGCGATAATAAAAGAGTTAATTAAATTATAATAAATAATTAACCCTTAGTAAATATAATATAATTAATATTAATAACTCGACCGATCCCGTTTACGGTAGACGATTTATTTAAATAATTATAGAAAGGCTTTACGGATACTAAAACCGCGTATAATAAGAAAACGGTTAAACGCGTAGTTATTAGTTAAATATTTAAACTAGTATTTATCCCGGAGTAAAACGAAATAGAAAATATTCCGATTAAGGAAGAAGAAGATACTAAAAAGTTTTTAAAGAAAAGGGCGAAGGATAAATAAATTAATAACTAGGTCTAAATACTAAAGTTAATAAATCGAGTTAAATTATCGAATATATAACTTATTAAAGTAACAAAATATATATATTAAAATAATAGAAGATAAGAGGACTATTACTATCTTTTTAAATTAGGTAATATTAAAGATTATAAAACTAGAAAAAAAAATTATATAAAAAAAATAATAATAAATTTTACCTTATTCTAAATATTTAATATATTTATTTTATTCGAAATAAAGATTTTCTAAAACGGGAGATACTTCGTAGATACTATAGGGTTTAAAAAGATAATACGACTAGCCCCTATTAAACTTAAAATTAATAATTAACGAGGGGTTTAGACTTTATAGGCTCTCGGTATAATTTACTTAAACTATTTATTTATATTAAACCGTAAGGACGTAAAGAAAACTAGGAAGGAAAAGAGATATAATCTATATTTTACGGAGGGAATAACGAAGGATTTTTAATTACCCGAGGTATATTACCCGTCTAGGAATCTTTAAGGGATTTAATATATATATATCGATTCTAGTATATCTAAAAAATTTATACCGAGTTACGGCCTTAACCTCTTCTTTCCCTTTACGGGTTTATTATCTTATTAGCTAGATTTAATAGATACGTAAATAAAATAAAAGGATAAAGTTTTTAGGTAGGTATTACAGTAAACCTATAATAATTCTAAATTAAAAATCTATACCGTAAAATTAAATATATTAAATCGCGACCTCTTAATAAAATTAAAGTAGGTTCTTTATTTTAATAAAGATTATAACTTTTTAAGAGTATTTTATTTTATATCCTTAACCTCGTTTCCTAATTAAATCGATAAAATCTTAATAGATAAAATTCCCGCGGTAAAAAAGAGGGGTAATAAAGTTAAGATATAAAAATAATAATATTAATAGGATATAAAATAAAGTAGGATCGTAGTAAACGAAATATATACCGAGAATAACGAGACTATAAGGACGATTATTAAGATTCGGAAGATCGATAATATAATACTAGGTTAAAAACCTCGAAAGATTTTAATTAACGGGACTCCGTTTAAATTATTACCGAGGATAATAATAAATTAAATAAATACGTTTATAAATAATAAATAAACTATACTACCCCTTAAAAAAAATTACCCTCGTTTAAATAGGGCGCGTAAACGCTTAAAATATTATATAAAAAATAAATTTATTAAGATCGGTAAAAGGTATAAGAGCCTTATCCGGAGTATATATAATAATAACGATATTAACGACGAGTACGAGTAGTATAGGAAGACTATAACTATTATTATTCGAATACTTTAGGTATAACGTATACTAGACTCTATCTTTTTCGGGGAACTATTAATTAAATTTAAATTTAACTATTATTTCGACTACCTTTTAGACTACCCGTAACGGTACGAACTATTACTAGAATATTACTTTAAGGAAATAAATTAAAGAGCTCGGTAAATTTATTATAATACTATACTCGCCTTTACGAGTTATAAAAAGAATATTATACTAAAGATTATAGTATATTTATAACTCGCGGTCGTATATTATATTAGAATTTTATTATTATTCTTTAAACTAGTTCTTTATAAAGATACGAAGGACCTTAAATTAACGGGTAATAAATTAAGGGATAATAATTAATCCAGGTTAAAAAAAAAGAAACTTTATAAACTAAAATAAAGAGATTTAACCTTCGAAAAAAGTATTAATTAAATCACCGGAGTAAATAACTATTTTAAAATATAAATACTAAATATTCTTAGAAATAAAATATAAGGAATCGATATAAAGATAATTATTATAATTATATCTCTTATTTTAGCTTTTATTATTTACTAGGTAAATATTTTTAACGGAATCCTATACTATAACGTAAACCTTATCCTACGCTAGGAATATTATATTAATAATTATATAAACGATCCGCTTAATATAGAAGAGGCTTATCGTTTTAATTTATAAAAGTATATTTAAATTAAAATAAACTAAAATCGTTAGACTCTTTTAGGAGGGTAAAGATAGTATAAAAAATATATCCTCGGAACCCGTACCTTAATTTCTAATAGGATCTACCGTACTTTTAAATATAGAGTAGATATTTACGGCCTTTAAATATATCGTTATCTTTAACTCCGAGTAGTTAATAAACGTTAAAGACTAGGCTATATACCGTATTAATCGAATCGATTAAGACCGCGCGATATATATAATTAAATTCGTAAATATAATTTCTAAGGTAGATATAACTATTTATAATAAATAAAAGACTTAATAACGAATATATTAAATAATAGAAGGCCCTATAAAGGAGTCGGAGAGTTATAAACTCCGCGAAATCTTAAAGGAGTATATTTATAATAACGAAGGCGAGTAAAACGAGTATAGTTAATTATAAAAAAATAAATAACTTATTACTATAGGGGTATAACGAGAGGATAATAATATTTATAAGAAAAGATATTAAGAGGGTAGACTAGCGGTATTAATATTTAGAAAGGGTTCGATAATATAGGGGAGATAGAATAATCGTAAATTCTATAAATCTAGAAAAATTTAAATATATTAAAATAATCTAATAATCCTATATTTAATAATTACGGTCTTACTATTAATTCGGAGATATTAAAGATTAATACTCGTATTCTCGAGTTACCTAAGGTACTCTTTATATAGAATTCTATAATTAAATTTACCTTTTTTAATTATTAAGATTTATACGGAAAAGTATTTATCCTCTTTAATATTTAATTATTAAAGTTTTAGAATATTTATATTTTAAAATTAAGTAAAGATTATCGAGCGCCTATAATTAATAAATAGGTAAATAATTTTAAAAGAAACTTTATAAAGCTCTATCGTAAATATAACGGAAAAATCGAGAATATTAACCCTCCCGTTATTAGCGGCCATATTAATAATATTTAGGTTATTAATATAATATTTATAACCGCCGGAAATTAATCGAAATCGCGTCTTTAGATACTTCTAGTTATTTTTAATAATAGGAGCGCCGATATCTATAATCGGATTAAACGTAATTACGATATCCGTTTTAAAGTTATATCGTAATATATTTAGGCGAGTAACGTTATTAAAAACGCCCTTTAATACTATTTTAATATATTTATAAAATTTAATTATAAACTCGGGGGTATTACCTCTATAATTAAATCGAAGACTAAATACTTCGAGGAGCCTATAATAATTATTAATATTAATATCTCTTATACGGTACCCGGCCTAGAGTAAGTTTTTATAACTACTATAATTATCTTTATCGATCGGACTACTTTTTATTATATTACTACAGTCGAGATAAACGGCTCCCGTATTAAGATAATTACCTCTAATAATATTAATTTTATACTTCGTCCTTTAGTAGACTAGTAATAAAAGAATATTAACGGGGGTAATTTACCTAAATATATTTACTACTTCCGTAATAATATTTTTAAAGGTTAATTTAGTTTATTTTTAAAATATAAAGTTATTAATATAAAACGCTTATTTACGGACTTAGGCTAGAGTTATCCTAGTAATAAAATCAAATTCATTATCGTAATTACCGAGAAATATTATTATATTCACTTCTTCCCTCCTATAGGTTCTATAATTAATAAGAATAATAATCCTATACTTAGTATAATTATTAATTATAATATTATTTACCCCTTCGAGAATAATATTTATCTCTACTCGTATATAATTATCTAGGGTACTACTCGATCTATTTATTATTATATATTAATAGATAAGGTTAATATTCTATTAAATCGATTCTAGGTAATATTCTACGAGTATTATTATTAATACTAGCGTATAACTACTCCCGTATCTCTTTATAAATTTAGTTTTAAATCTATAAGAATATATTAAATTAATAAAAGATAGTCCTTATAGTATATTATATTTATTTAGTAACTAAGTGTAGTAAAGTTTATATCGATATAGTTACCGCCGAGAGGGCTACGCTTTAAGAGGAGCGACGGAAACTAGGTAAGGAGGCGTAATCTTATTCCGATAAAATAAAGTTATAGACCGAGTAGTCTAAACTCTAACCAGTCGAGCCTTAAGACTAAATAAGTTTTAATATATAGTATATTTAAATTTATAAAATTATATAAAAACGTTTATTAAATATCGTAAATAATAAATACGTTTATTATAATAATTAATATATTTACTACGCGAAATAATTACTTTTTATTATCTCTTTAAAACGGAGATTTCTTTAAGAGTTCGCTATTTCTCGTAATTTTATAATTATTTATATAATCGACTATTCTAGACTTTTTTTAAAGGTATATAAAAGATATATATTTATATTTTTTATAATAATAATATTTAACCTCGCTAAGGTTTTATTTATATAATATTATTTTTTTATTTATATTTTTAGATTTTAATAAACCTTTTTTCTTTCAATTTATATTAAACTTATTTTTATCTTTAGAATTATTTATTTTTAACTTTTTATAAAGGGTTAAATAATTATTTTAATTATTACTTTTATATTTCTTTTTATTCTTTATTAAATTATATTTAAATCGTATTATAAATATTATAAATTCGTTATATACTATAAGAAGAAACGGAAACCGATTAATTTTTTATATAATATCGTCGCGTAGGTATATTAATAAATAAGTAATTAATTACTCGTTATTATAAAAAAGTAATTAGGTTTCTAGTGAAAAAAAAAATCTAAATTCCTATTTTATCTAGTTTAATCTTAAATTTATATATTAATATTATATATTTATATCTAGTTATTAGTTTATTAAATCTTTAATATATTTAAAAAGAAAATTAGAAAATATCTTTTAACTAAAAGTCTCCGTCGGGTAATTATTTTTATAATTATTTTAAATATCTTTAATATAGCCTTTTAATATAAGTATATATAATATCTTTTTATTATTAATCGGAAAATTATATAGTATAAAATAAAAAGTAGTTTTATATTATAAATTTAATTACGGTAGTTTTATATTTTTTTTTTATAGAAGTCCTAGAGTTTATTAAAATATAAATTTCTTTACTATATTACTAAATCGTATTAATTACGACCGATCGTCGAATTACTTTCGGATACTACCGGGGGTAAATCTCTAAATATAATAATAAATAATATAATTAACAATTACTCGTCTTTAATATCGTGATAATAATTTTAAATTTCGTATTTTAGTTATTTATTTTCGCCTTTAATAAATATAAATATTATATATTTTCGAAATATTCCTCGGTGATACTTTATATTATTTAATTTAATATTAATAATAAGGTCCTCGAGTTTATTTACGGAGTTTATATTAATAATATATTTATTTTATATTTAATTTACTTTTATACCTTTAATAAATTATTATTTAAAAAGTTTAAAGAGATTAGAATTATTAAATTATAATACTTAAAGTATATATAATAATATAAAAATAAATATATAAAATTAATAAAGATCTTTATTACTTTATAAGAAAATTAATCTCTAAAGAACTCTAAAAACTAGGAGTTACTAACTAGTTATATAATAATATATTTAATTATAATATTAATAATTTATCAATTACGTTATTAATTAATAAAGTTAATATAAGAGTTATATATTATATATATAATCTTTAGCTCGAGTCTTAACTACTAAAATTTAATTTTAATATAATATAATATATCGTTAATAAGAAAATATCTAAATATAAAAGAAATATCTAAAATTTATTATATATTAGTTATTATAGTCTGTATTAGATCTACCTAGAGTATTTATAAATATAGGCGCGGCGCCCGTCGTAACTATAATTACACTTTAGTTACTACTAGATATATAGTCGAAGTAATTATCTAGTAGGTTATTAGTAACGTAGATTAGTAAGCCCAGATAACTCTCTATTATAAAGATACAAGCGATTTGATTAAGACTTTTCCAGGGGACTCAACCTCGCGAGTCTTATCTGATATACCTCTAAACAACAATTGACTATATCAAGATTTAGAATTCCGCAGCGCCGCACTACTCAAGTTGCGGCCGCACGACATTGACAACCAGATACCCGCTAATAAATCATCGAAGTTTCGACTAATGACGTTAATGAGATTCGTTCCTGCGCCAGCTAGATACCTTGCTCCTTACTATGACTCCGATGCCATCCGGTCATAGCAGTCGAAATTTTTACAAGGATCAGCGTCACAGCTACATGTCATCCTCCCCGCGGTTATGCGATGCTGCTTGTTGCCGTTGCTGTCTAAGACATATTTATGCATCTGTGGATCGACCTCGAAACAAGTTCCACGGGTTCCATATATGCCTTTCGGGTATGTAATATCGCAGGCATTATCGTCTACAAACACAATTCCACCTTGTGGCTAAGACAGATTTTCGTGTTAGTTCTCCGTCTTACTTTGTTGTGTTTGTTTTTGGTTTTGATTTTGGCAGGGGAAAGGGTAGGGAATTAGGGAAGACTTACGGGGCATTTTGTCCCTTTATCTGTCAGATTGTCGATCTTAATTGGATCACCGCATTACTGTCCACCACAAGGTCCATCGTTACAATGATAAGTGTAGCGAGTGGTAATGCCTGGCTGATCTGGATCACACTTGCCCCAGCCTTTACCCATGCATTTGTCGTCACACCTATTCTGTGCGAGATTCTTGTTGCCTGGATCTGGGCAGATTGGAGAGGAAGGCGCGTTGATTTTAAAGGAGTAGATACCGCAGCCGGTATCTAAGGAGGCCGAATTCGCCATGTAGTTCTACTCTCCTCCAAGATGAGCGCAAGGGGATCTAACTATCGTGTCGAATGATTTGCTGCAATTACTCGAACAGCTACCGTCTCCGCCAGTCCACTCGAGATCGAACGTGTATCCGTTCTCGGCATCTGGGTCCGGAGGCGGTGTCCGCAATCTGATAGATAGTCGCTTGCTTCTATGGGGAATGATATTCCCGTGCGCGTCTACAATCTGCACCAGCATCGCTTTGGGGTCTTTCATCACTATACCACAGAAGTTTTTGTATACACCGTTACCGTGACCGTCGTTGAACAAGTTGTATAGAATTTTGGAGGGGCTGTTCATATCGTATTTGGGGGAGGCACTCGGGGTATCGGACCCGGGACCACTATCGCCAATCTCCATGTATATTTGCTGCAGCGTATCCAGCCAGTCGGGAGGATCGATAGGATGTATGTTGATTGATACACGATCCTCAAGACATTTATAATCTTTGACGTTGCCGGATGTACATTTGTTGTCCTGTCCATCGTATTTTGAGCAAAGCGGCTGCGAGGCTATCAGTATTGCATTGTGTTCAGGACGCGCTGCACGTATTGAATGCCGGACTCACCGTCTTGTCGTCTATAGGGCAATCTGACTTGCCCTCATCGCAAGGGCAAGGTTTCATCGGAGATACCGTGCATAATCCGTTCTTGCCTTCACAGATGAACGAATCATATTTTGGATAGTGTTCATCGCCTTGAGCCGGACACGTAGGCTTGAAATCCTGCTCGAACTTCAGAAGCTGCTCTTGTACCAGTACTATCTTTCCATCTTCCATAAGCTTGTGTTGTATGTTTGCTGTGGATAACAAATAAAGGAACGTTGTGATTGACACAATCCGATCCTGGGCAACACCGTTGATATTACGAGGTATTGTATCAGCCCTAACTACCAGGGCTTGGCCGAAAGCTACCGCATATTGTTGGTTGTCAAACGTTGGCAAGGGAAAATTCTGGGCGACTTGCATCGCGGTTTCGGCTAAGCCATAAAGTGGTTGACCGACGCCTATCGCATTCACGATATTTGTAAATCCACTGAGTAAACAGTCCGCGATACTAGTATCAGCACGTTTATCAATCCGTGTCCCTCGCTTCGATAACGGCGCTTGGCAATTGGCTTTCTTGAAGAAGTCATTGATAGCGTTAGCGACATCGTTGTTAGGCGCGTCGAGCTCAATATCTCCTCTGGTATGGCCGTTTCCTTCCGCCGTTATAGTATTTAGCGGTCCGCCCGATATACCTGATGCCGATACAATCGGAGTGGCAGTTACCTTGACTGAGACAGCCTTTAGATCGTTATCTACTGTTTTGAAAACTACCTCGCTGGCAGTTGAAGCACTATTGATCTGTGAAAGAGCGCTAGAGGGGAGATGGATATTTAGTGGAGGCGGCTGTTCGGCCCCGGATTGTGCTGTCCATTTAGCAGTGAGGAACGCAACAAGGCCTGCAAAGACGACTCCAACACGACCAGCTCCTCTACTAGCTGAGAGCCAATTGGTCTGGGCGCGACTAACAAGGCCATCATTATCCTTTCCGAAAACCTTGTTAAGAGCGTCTAAATATTTTGTATCTGTAACGTCCGCACACTCAGACTTGACTGAATCCTATAAGTTTTTTTGGAGATCTGGACCCATAAGAAGGTAGATACCGTCGTCAGGTATGTTCTTCGCGTCCGTGGGGTAGATGATAAGAGAAGTTCCGGCAGGCGTTGGAACCCCGTTCTAATTACTATTGAATAAGTCATTCCGTTATCAGACTGTTTGATTGTAGTATGACTCACTGTAGTCTTCTGGTAATTGGAGATTGCACTAATATTCAAAGTCACCATCGACCCATCTCGCTTCTGAGGAGGACTTGTAATTTGAGGAAGTATATTACTTAGCGCAGTGTCCCAGGAGCCCAGCAAAATCATTAACGGCAATAAGTTATACATCTTTTCCAAGACAGAAAACGGACAATATGCGTTTACTATCGAAGACAGAGCAATGGAGAAGGTATACCGCTTATGAGCTGATACTTTGATATCTGACGGTTTTACGGCTCGAAATCGGTCGGAAACCTGCTTATGTATCATTTACGGTCATCTGGTAACATCTTCGTGAAAGCCCCGCACCTGGTCTCAGGACAGATATGATAGAGGGCGAAGTTTTTCCTTTGGAAGTGGCAGTGGAGTTTCATGTTAACAGCCGTAGCAAGTGATCCACACGAAGGAATGCCTGCGTTAAGTCATTCTGGAATGCTATCATGCCGTTGGCTTCCTGGAATCCCAAACTCCCTTGGAGGACAGGCGGTTAGATACCGGCTGAGCCAATGCGTTGGTCCTTCCTCAGTAGACGGAATCAAAGAGCGAGTTATGGATCCCTACTCTAAGCCACGATGTTTTGTACGCCACGACCGCGCCTTTCTTGTTTCAAGTCTCCAGATGGATCCACGTGCCGAGTGGAAGGATTTGAATGCATGACAGCTCCCGCGCTTAAGATTATAGCTGATGGATCAAATCTGGTCTCGAGATAGGTATCAGTAATAGGTGGCAGAAACGATTGGACGGGGCTCGCTAGACCGATGCGGTAAAGTTCCTTGAATCTGAAACAGCGCAGCTGACTTGGTCTTGAGAGGGCTGAGGCGGTAACAAAACCAACAACCTTCTGACATAAAGTTTACCGCCGCCTCTACAAGTTCCTGCCGACCCATGCGATGGCCTTTAGGTAATATTATCGCGGATGTGACATCAACGAGCAATATACAGAGTTCCATAGAATCTTTAGTGAAGAGAATTGTGTAATGGGTGGGTGACATACTCTCGTCTCCATAACTCTAGTTTTAGAAGGGATTGTAGCGCTCTGATATTTACGAGCTAAGCCCGGTCGGATGTTTCGCTGATAGAACTTCTAACAATTACCTCTAATTTTCAACTGATTTCGAGATGGAGAGTAATACGGAGCATCGCTCCAGGCTTGCTCTTCCTAACAGTCCTCTGGCGAATGCGAGTGATATTGACCTCACAAGGAGGGGAAGCGGATTGACATAGCCTCAAAAGGCCATGCTTTGAAACTCGGCTCGCTACTATTGTTTTTGCTGTACGATACTGGATGATGTGCCTGAAAACAACCAGTGGAAGACTCACAGATCCTACGTGTAAGTTGTTGGCTCTCTTTTGCTCGAGCTGTGTGATCCTAGAGGGCAGCAATTATCATCTTCGCAGTCCATATGCTTCAGGATGAGTCTCAATTCTTATAGCCCCTGGGCTGAGTCGCATCCTTGGATTCCTGATAGACATCGGGTGTTTCATAATACAGGTTGGCGACAATAGCTCTTTCTATAAGACCACCCGCTTGCTACTCATCTGGGAGCTTCGAACACACAGACTAATCTTGATGATGCCAACGTAACACCTTTTGCTTGTGACCCTAGTAAATCAGCTGTTATTTGCCCTTCTTCGAAGAAGTCCTCGACGCTGAAGGTATCGCTTTATCGTGTCTCATCAATCATCAGGATCAGCCGCGTTTGAGTGGAATCTCCTGTTAGGAAATGATATCGAATCCTCTAGCAATGGCCACGGCCATACTTGCACTTTGCGACTTCGGTAAAACAGAATGGATAATCTCCAAAACGTGTACAGACGGTTAGTATTACCCTATACGGTAATCTGATAGAGCTTGATGGCCATTAGGGTTTGAAAGCTGATTGCGCCCCAGCTTAAAAGATAAAAGGGCACCTAGAAAGCGCCTTTGACCGTATCAAACTGGCAAGTGACGAACTTGATAAAGTCGCCAAGGGTGCGCAAGGCGCCAATAGCGATGTCGGAGATGCAGCAGGATATCTCTTCGTTCCTATCCAATTCGCTCAGGTCAGCGAGAGGCTGGCAAACCTCTACAATAACGGTAGAACAGGATATATCAGCACAAGAACCAACGACATGACGCAAGATAGTGATGTGGCTGGGAAAGTACCAGGTCGGAATGATGTGGTTGGTATTCCTAATTCTGGATATGCTTGTCCAGTAGTCTTGAAGCTGATCCGATCTTGTAAACAGATGATATACTGCACGAAGAACAGATGGATAAAACGAACCGCATACACTCCTCCCTTATATGGAGACCAGGTATGGGGCTACGCAGTCGACGAGAACACAATACGGCAGTGCTTTGACATTCCTCTCGGACTGCCGAAAGTAATGGCGTTCACGATATTGTTGGGTGAAAACAACCCCAGGGACACAAAACCAGACATAGTGCAGATATGCCCATGGTATGTATGCCTTCATTATCCGTGTTCCAAGAGGATGTCATCGAGTAATCGTCAGGATTAATTCGAATCCAGGTTCCTTGAAAAGGCCGTGAACCGTGACGAACCAAAAACCTGTAAGAACCTTGCGAACGTGGCGCAAGGTGTCTTAGACAAATTCAGAGATGCCAAAAAGAAGACTGCGGATGGATATGTTGACTTCCCAGACGCAATGGTACACGAAATGACACACACGAAGGTTGGCGGCAGGGCAAAGGTAAGCATACATCCTCCCTGGCCGTCTAATCAAGGCCTATTTACCGCTTGACTATATCAAATAACAGCGCAAAAGCTGACTAAATGATATTGATACATCTAGGATGCTGACGGCCTTGGTAGCTATGGCTGGGACAACTGTGTGCGGGTGAAAGACACTAACAACGCTGATTCGTATGTTTTTCGTTTTCTTACTCATACATCGTCCATAGTTGTATAGTTGTGTAGCTGACATTCTGATCATCAACAGCCTTGCTCTGTTGACTACAATAGTGAATCTCATCATCAATTGCGGTTATAAGCCAAGTCGAGGTAGGCCATTGATTCCAATTTCCTTATGACGTATTTGGAACGAAGATAGCACCAAAATACTGACAACGGCCTTGACGCAGATGGGACAATAGAGGTGATCAAGGGCTGGAAAAAGCCCCCAAAGCCATCTTCCAAGCGAGCGCACAGCCAAAACTTGCAAATAGCTGTGGAAGGAGTGAAGCCTTAGGTTGCCAAAAGTGTCGACGCGATCAACCAGAGCAAGCGAGGGATTCAGGGTAACGCGATGTGAGAATAAAGCATGAGGCCGGGCTGCAGTGATATAAGCTGTAGGGAGACGCGTCCAGATCACATCATAATAATAAAGAAAAGCATTTTCTTCTTGAGAACACCTCGTCTTTGCTACCGGTTGTATTTTCCTATTGTATTACAAAGTGTGGTGCATCGAGTAAAAATGAGTGTGCCGCGTATTTTCCTGGTGGGAAATTTGAAAGTCGATCCTGGCGGTGCCAAGATACCCTGCGGACCAGAAGCAATAAAAGGCGCAAGGCTGCACTGCCACTGCACTGCCACTGCGGCTGCACTGCCGTTGAACACAGCCTCATCCTACCTGAAATCTGGCCTTATGGCCTCAGAGGGAAAGATACAGCTCTAGATGTCCAATGTCTACATAACTACTCAAGTGGCCGACACAGGTCTGTCACCTACATTGCGTCCACAAGCTTCGAGTGTTGGAGAAGGCGGTTACAATGGTATCCATGGACTGGAACGGGGCGATCTCAGCTCGCAAGATATGGCGGTCGAAGCTGGCCTCAGCATTCCAAAGGTCCAGCAAGAGGAAGAATGCGTACTTCGAAGCTCTGCAGGAACATGGGCCCGATTCCAAACAAGATAATACTGTCGTTATTGCGCGACCGACAAAAGGGGCGGCGCAAATCGGAGTACCGCTGTCGCAACAACAATCTCCTCTTTTCGGCTTGCCTCTCGAGATCCGACAGATAATCTACGAATTTGTTTTCGGGCCATCACTACTACATATAGAACCCTTGATGGACCGTCTAGCCCATGTGAAATGCCTGAAATGGGAGTCAAGTGATGGCTGGGAGGGACATGCGCATTGTCGAGCTGGTCTGATCCTAGGGGTTGTTAAAGTGGACACTTCTGAAGACCCGAACGACTAACTGCTTGCGTTGTGTTTGACTTGCAGACAAATGTACGTTAGATGAAACCTCTCTTTGTCCGCAAATGGTACCAATGCTCACACCAGCCTGTACTGACTCAATTCACAGCTACAACGAAGCTCTGCCCTTTATGCTATCGGTTCCCATGTTCACAATGTGCCAAGCTCCCCGCATCTTTGTTACCGACAATTTGAGACTGGGCACGCTCACTCGGATCCGGAACCTCAATCTGAGCGTTTACTTTTTTAACTTCCCACAGTTTGAACTTCCTAGCGACGCACCTTATAATATGCCGGGTTGGATACAGGTTTACCGTACGCTTGCCTCTATGACAAGCCTACGATACCTCTATATCTTCATCTTGCAAGAGCGCTTCCTGTGGTCTTTTAAATTCCAATCTTACGACAAAAACGTTGAGCTCGTTAGCGAGCTCCTGGAGCCGTTAAAATCCATCAAAATGGCTCAGGGAGGACGCTTCGACGTCATAACTCAAGGCTGGAGGGTGCCGTATAAGCTTAGCGACGATTTGCCTTTCAGAGTGATACAAGAAAGACCGCCGTCTCTTACTGATCTAGCTAATCGTACCCTAGAGTTAGGGCACGTCTCGCAATCTTCTTATATAAAATTGGCAAGTATGCCCTAGCCAGGCTCGTATAGACTATATACCGCTCCAACGATCTATCTACCAACTCCCGCTCCCACATAAGAAAAAAGCAGAGAAGAATCTGGTAATCCAGAAAAGGAGACGAACTCCAAAGCAACTCTTTCAACGCCTCGACGCCTTTTTCAATCCATCATCTTCAACATTGACTGGCACAAAGACTTCGAAGCCATGAACCTCGATACCACCCACCATAATCTCTAACGTCGACAGACCTCGTTGCCTTTAACCTTAATACAACACAATATAGCCTTCACGTCGACAGACCCCCTTGCCCTCATCCTCCATACGGCATAGCCTATTCTTCGACGTCCACTGACGTCAGGCTTTCCCCATATTCCCCCAAATAGTTGCTGTCCCAAAGATACTCCTCACTCATTACAACGAATTATGGACACATCAAGGTCCCCCACCAAGTACAGATCATCCTGTGATGGGTGCTATTTTGCTAAGCTGAAATGCACAAAAGACAAGCCCATATGCCCTCGCTGCAAGAACCTAAGCTTGATATGTCATTATAGTCCATCTCAAAGAACGGGCAGGCATCGTGCGTCAAAGTCCCAGGCGTCATCATCAAACTCAACGACAACGACAAGCATGACAGCCACAGCACCCACAGAACCATTGGCCTCACAGGTCTCGGAGTGGCAGCCGGCTGTATCCTCCCAGGCCAGTACCATACCGCCAAATAAGACTCTCGCACACACCTTTGAGAAAGGTTCTTGGCAAACGAACAATGACCGGCCAGCATCCCCAATGGACACGACAATATCGAGTTGGCCGGGCTCAGGAGCCATGCTGCACGACTTGGATTCGAACCTCCTTGGCCCCTGGCGCAACTATCTGCCCAGTTCAGATAAAGACGACGACCTTTTCAAACTTTCCGACGATTTTGTAGGGGGCTCCACAGGCATGACCCCCCCGCCTTCCGACGACCAATCCCTCGATGTAACGACCGGGGCGCTCAGTTGTAGCAGCAATGTGCAGACATATAATTACTTCAACTCGATAACGCAAGCCCTCCACGAGATGTATAATTAATCCAAACGGCCCGGTACCCCGGCCCTCGAAGCGACGTTAAGCTACAGCAAAGAAGTGACCGCACAGGGCGAGATACTACTGAATTGTATCCGTACTGAGGACGGCACCCTCATCATCCTCTTCGCGGCTCTGATAACGAAATACCTCTCCCTGTACACCGCTAACCTCTCCCTCACCTCCTCTCCCTCCTGCACCTCCCTCGCCGAGATGTCCGACACCTCCTCTCGCGTCACGATAGAGAAATACACGATGGATGTCGAGGACGAGGAACCTTTGCGGATGGAAATCAGCTTGATGGAGCTGCAAAAATTAAACACGCTGTTGATGAAGCTTCGGGGCAAGTTCTCGTCGTTGGACGTCGGCTATGAGGGCCATACGTATGAGACTATGCTTGATTTTCTGAGCATGAGATTGAGGGAGGCGATGAACAAGCTGTAGAAGCAGAAGCAGAAATACAAGGGTGAGGCCTGATAAGTGTAGGCTTGGATGGTGGTACGAGTAGTAGACAGACTTTTTGCAGTACTATTTCCTTCCACAGATGATAAATTACTTACCAGATATTAAATATTTCCCTAGATATCAAATTGTAGAGAGGATGAACTATCCAGCGGTTAAATCAAGAGGTGTTTTCAAGACATTTTGTATTACAGAAACTCGTATAAAGGAAACGGGTTAATTAACTTCCGCAAACCCCTCTTCCCCTCGATCTTTCGATCCCTCCAAGCCCGCTACCCCGTTATCTGTATAGTGGCGTGAGCGATTCTTCGCCTTTAAATTCCTCCGCGCAGTAAAGAGACCCTGGATAGCCAAAAACCAAGACCCTGACAGGACTCCAAAGCCGTATCCCTCCTCTTTTGGTACTCGACGTGAGAGGTTTCTAACGAGGCGAGAATTTTGGGAGGAAGGGAAGCTGGGATGGGTTGTTGAGAGGATCCTGAGACGTTTTCTGTGTGTGTGGCGGAGATGTTGGTGGATTGGGTGGGAAATGAAAAGGGTTTATGCATTTATATGTGTGTGTGTGTGTGTGTGGGAGGGGGGAGAGGGTTAGATTGATTGATTCTTGCTATTGGGGTGGATTTGCTAGTAGATAGATTTAAAGGGAAGAATGTGTGAGTTGTTTACTTGTAGGGGTGTTTGATTTTTTCGTTTTGTATAGGGTTGTGGTGGGGTGGATTGGGGGTTGTGTTTATTCTATATATTAGTTGTATAGTGTACAAGGTAGTTACAAAGCGTCGTTGGTACTCAATCTATATACTTATTATATATCTCATAATAAAGAAAAACGAAATCTATGATAATAACAATACTTCAATCTCGCATTCTATTCTCTGACATAAGTAGCTCCTCGCTTGAGAAATCCCCCCAATATAACCAACAAACATATACACATGATGCTCCTGATTACTCGAGACCTTGCTTAATCAAAGCCGCCAATTCCTTCACCTGTAGAGAGAAGTACACCAGTTATCATGCTGATCATTGAGATAAAAAGAGGAAGAAAGGTACTCACTATCGGCTGCCTCATCATACTAAAATGATTGACCTTGATAGTCGCAAAGCGCATCTTCCCTTCCCCTAACAAACTATCCCACCTATTACTCCCAAGGTCACTCCGGTGCTCCAGTAACCACCGCATTGCCTTCGGATCGCCTTCCTTAACCGGTAACTGGGGATCTTAAGGGTTCTCACAGACGCCATTCGTGGCCCAAATGGCAAACGTCTTTGGAGCCGTCTTTGCATCCATGAGCGTCGGCTTGTACTCGTCCAGAGCCTTGATGGCAGAATCGAAATGCGGGAGAAGCCATTCTGGCGCTTCGCCGGCTCCGGTGCCCAGAAGGCCGATTTGGTCGAGGAAGTGTTGAAGGCGGGCTGGGAGCGGTCCTAGACGAATGGGGCAGGGGGAGTCGAGGGAAATAAGGCGCTCGACCTTCTCACCTCGCTGGATCAGTTGCTGCGCTACTTTGTACGCGACGACGCCGCCGGTAGACCGGCCGCCGAGGTTGTAGGGCCCCTTGGGTTGGCGGCGCTGCACTTCGTTCTTGTAGAGGGCTGAGACGCCGGGGATACCGCAGGTGAAGTTGGCGGGCGTCTTCATGAACGGGCAATTAAGGCCGTAAACGGCTGTGTCGGAGGGGGAGATAGGAGAGATAGAGGTGTACGAGAAGCCGGAGCCGGAGCCGTCAGGGAAAAGGAAGAGCGTTTGGGATGCGGTTTTGGGGTTACCTTGGAGGAGGAAGGGATATGGTAGGTGGGTGATTGGTGGGTTTTGAGGACGCCTTTTCGGCTGATTTTTCGATAACTGCTGACACCTCCTGGGCCGACTTTTCCACTACTACTGGTAGACTGGGTTTGGATTTGGGGAAGAGGGTATTTTCGACGGCAGCGACAGAGATGTTCTCCGTAAAGAAGTCGGGAGAGAGGTCTTGGTTGGTGGTTTCTCGCAGGTTGGCCAAGATGGTCAAGCTTATGAGGGACTCCATCCCAAGTGACGCGAGATCTGTTTGACCCACAATCTCCTCCACGGGAACACCCATCTCATCGGTAATAGTAGCCCGTATGGTGTGAACCATTCCTTCGTCCTCAGCTGCTGATACTGGCGTGGTGGGGCTTGTATACTTAATAGAAGATCCTCCTCTCTGTACAGGAGTGGGTGTGCGCGAACCTGTCGATGGTGCGTTCGTTTTAGCTGCTGGAGCATCTGCCGATCCATTGGTAGCAAAATATTTCGTGAACTCTGCAACGGTAGGGTAATCCGTGAAAAACTTGGAGCTAAAGTCCATGTCCAACTCCTCGCGTAACCTCGACGATATTGTTAAAGACATTAAAGAATCTACCCCTATTTCTTCGAAGACAACATTATCCGAGAGCTCTGAAGGTGAAGTCCTAACCTCTCTAGCAACTGCACTGAGAGCGCGACTTGGCAGTCCAGCCTGGATTTTCTTGACTGGTGCAGGTGTAGACACTTCCTTAGGCTTTGCTACGTTAGTGTTTTGTGCAGGACTATTATCTCCCTTAAAACCCACCTATGCTGTAGGCTTCTGAGTTGCCCCTCCTGTAGGCGGGAGGAAGGTGTCCAATAAAGTGCGAGGAATACTTAGGAATTTGAGACCGTCAATAACGCCAATGATCTTGTAGCCGTCAAATAACACTACGTCCCCAACCATCATTTTCCCACTTGCAGACTGCATCTTGACATAGGATGTATACGTCTTGTCTTTTGATAGAGGACGCGCAAAGCACATAGACTCCCAGCCATGAGACACGAAGATATTAAACTTATCTCCAAGGGCCTCTTTGACATTGAGACGAACCCGGACAGATGCCCGACGGAGTCGATCCAGTAAGGACTGCACAAGAAATTGCCATCCTCTTCTGTGGTCTGGAAGTTAAGTTTAGCAGTGGCTTCGTATTCTTCAGAATTGAGAGCGACCTCTTCCATGCCGCGGTAGCTAGCACTATACTCTACAAAGCTTGCAAACAGCGAATAAGCCATGTTGCGATGGACTTTCTCCGCTGTGCCATTGTTGACTCCGTTCTGAAGAGCCTCTACCCGAGGTCTGATAAGGTATTCATATCGCGACCAGGTGTTAAGTATTGCTTCGACCTTTAGATAGGAGACCGTACATTTAGTGTGCTTAAGCTTCGTCTCTCCTTCTGGTGTAACGCTGTAGAAAAATTGACTGTTCCAGTCTGGAGATCCGTTGAGCCATCTACTCGTAGAAGCTGTTGCTCACTGCTTTTCGAAGCGATAAGTGGCTTATCGACCTCCATTGTGCCGCAGCTCAGAGCTGGCACCTCCGCGCTTGGTTTTAGCTGTCGGTGTAAACAATCGGCAATTGTGAGTACCATGTCTGCGTATAGTGACGAAGGGTAGAGGGCGGTATCGTTGACCATATGGCCTTGGATCGCGGCCTTGAGTAAGGGTTCTGATATATCAGACTCGATAATCATACTGGCTTTAGATTCATGGATACTCTCCTCTATAATCCTCTAAACAGAAGTTATAGATAGTTTTGGAGCTGGTTTTGGAGCCTCTTAAGTTGGTCCGATATCTCCCTTTATCAGAGTCCAGTCGCCGGTGTATTCAATCCAGTAGTTCTTAAAGTCAAAAGTGTAAGTTGGAAGGCGCAGCATCCGCTATACTGGATTGAAATCTCTCTGGTACTCATTCCAATCGATTTTCAAGCCACTGTCATATAATGAGGCCAAACTGCCGCTAATGACCTTCCAGGGATCCTCCTTACGACGAAGTGAGGGTACGGTAGGGATGTCTGGACCCAAATGCTTTTTAACCATAGCTAGGCAGACAGGATATGGACCAACTTTAATCCAGACTATATTCTCAGAAACAATACCGTCACGAACGCCGGCCTCAATTCCTTTGGGAAAATTGACTGTCTCTCTGGCGTGGCGCTTGACGTAGGTCGGATTAAAAGAGCCTTCACTGCGGATAACTTCACCAAGGAGTGGGGATAGTACGGGGATAGATAGAGTGTTGAACGTTACACCACTTGCAATCTTCTCATACCTGTCAAGAATCGGATCCACTTATGAAATGTGGAATACAAACGGAATCTGTAGCTTGGTGTTTTTGACTTTCTCGCGCGAAAGCGCTTCCGCGACCTTGTCGATCTGGTCGTTGGAACCACCGAGGACTGTCTCACTGGAGCTGTTGATACAAGCAATCTTGAGATCATGATCTGCCATGTAAGGTTCGATGGAGCTCACTGACGAGGCAACGGCCAACATAGCGTGAGTATCTGGGGTGCAGTTCGTTACAAGCTCATGCGCTCGTTTGCCAACCAAGGAAATGGTGTCAGCTGCTGAGAGTACACCAGCTGCATTCAAAGCAGCGTACTCACCAAGGCTATGCCCAGTCACTGCTGTCGGGGTAATGCCCCACGATATCCATAGACGTGTCAGTACCATCTGAACGCATATCTGACCTAGCTGCACGACCACGGGAGACAAGTCGGATACATCAGTCAAGCTACCATCAATCAATGGGAGAATAGATGGAAGGCCTTACGACTGAGCCATTATATTGAAGTTATAAATGTCCGTTCGGAATTAAGTAGACTCCTCGAAAAGTTGCTTACCTAACGAAGCATAGTGAGAGCCTTGGCCTGTGAATATAAAAGCAACACCAGGCGTATTTAGCGCTATAGGAGCGATGTTTTTATTAACTGATAAGGTAAGTGATTTTTTTACGGTCGAAAGATCTGATACAGCCACAGCTACACGGTAATTATAGTGAATTCGACGAGCGGTAGTTATGTATAGAAGACTTGGCAATGCCATGTAGGGGTTCTTACTAATAAAGTTAATAAACCGCTAGAGATTATAACGTAAAGACGACTCTGATTTCCCTAATACCACGATAACTTGCGTTGCTCGTGGGTCCTGGACTTCAGGTTCGGTAGTTAACGGAGTATCTTCTATTATCACGCCTGTGTTCCCTCCTACAGCGCTGAAATTACTAATGTAAACTCGTCGGATCTACCCGTTTGGGCGCGGCCAAATTATTATTTTTAAAGGTATATATACATTTCGAGCCTCTAAATCCCTAGGAAATCCTTTATCTATAATACCTTTAATACCGCAGTCTAGTAGAATCATATTCTTCTCTATTATTATTAATACTTTAATAAATATAGAAATACCCGATACAGCTTCGCCGTGACCGATATTGGTTTTAATTACTCCAAGATAAAATGACTAGTCCGGTCGCCGTTTACGATAGGGGTCAGCGAAAATATTAATAATAAATTCTATTTCTATTCCGTCACCTACCTATGTCCCTATACTATATATTTCTATATAATATATATCGTTGGGATTAATATCAGGTTTGTTTAATAACTATTTATATAAATATTATTATATAGGAGTATAAAGATAAATAATTAAAATAGCGTCCGCTAAATAATTCATTCTAGATATTAATATAATACCGAGAATATTATCTTTATTAGTTATAGTATCTTCGAGTCTCTTTAAAATAACTAAAGCTACTATATCGCTACGATAATAACTATCTATATTATTATTAAATATTCGATAATTATTTATTTTCGATAGGAATTATCCCCGATTTAAATTATTAAAAATATCCGGATTCGATAAAACGTTTATATTACCGGTAATTATAATATTATAATCGCTAGAGCGAAGTAAAGTAATAACTAGCTAAAGTATAGCGAAATTTAAAAAATAAACGATATCGATATTAAAGTTCGGATTATTAAATTTAAAATAGTAGTTAATTTTTCTAAGAGTAAAGATACGGACTTTATTAAGAATAAAATAAATATCGATATCCTACCCTTTTTAGATTTCTCGCTAGTCGTTACTAGTTTATTTATAGAATATTCCGATATAATTAAACTTCGTGGAGGATATTCTATTCGGGATATAACTAGATATCTCGAGTACTTCGTACGTTATAAAAAGTATAAACCTATATATTAAATTAGTTTAAATAGTTTTTTATAAAGATATTCGAAAGAAACGAGAATTAAATAATCCCGGCTCGTTAATAAAATAGTTATATAGAGTATAATTTATATTCTTCCGTTATCCCGTTAGATTAATATAAACCTCGTCGAAATATTCCTTCGAGATTACTTTATATATATTAATACTCTTTTTAAATAACTCCTAAAATAGTTTATAATTTATAATATTTATAGAACCTCCCCGATATTTTAATAATAGTAATCTTCGAGTCTATAAATTTCCCCGACGGTTAACTAGAGGCTTTTATATCCGTAGTAGAAATCTATAAAGATTTATTTAGGAATACTATATAATTATATTTATTTATTTTTAATACCGAAATTAAACCTCTACCTAACTTTACTAAACCGGGGGAATAATTCTATATTTAGATACTTCTAATCTTTCTATTTTAGAGTAGATATCTTTAATTACTCGATTTTAATTAAATAGTTTCTTTAAAATTTCTTCTAATATAGTCTTAATAAAATGAAGAGTATTTAATATTAAAAATAAATCCCCTATATAGGACGAGATAATAGGTACTTTTAATTTATACGAACCCAAAATTTTATAAAAGGGCTCTATAATCTTCTAAAGATATATTTCGTTATATATATATTTTATATAATATAGTTTATAAATAGTAAATTAGATTTACCTAAAGGTTTTAAATATAGAGGATAAATTAATTAATTTTTAAAATATCGAAGACGGCCTACTAATAGTTAGAGAATAAAAAAATACTACGGTAATATATATTTAATTCGATACCGAGATCTACTATTTTAAATGAGTAAGAAAGTATACTTTATATATAGGGTCTTAGCTCTTACCTCGTTATTATAAAATTATTTAAATAGATTCTTTATTTTATTTTAACTCGACTCGGCCTTAGTTATAAACTAGCTACTTTAATATATAGGCCTTTATTATATTTACTCTCTCGAGCCTACTATAGCGACTTTTACTCGGAATATAATTTATATTAAAATTACCTCGAGAGCCGGTAAATTTATAAGACTTCGGGATAAGTTTATAACTATAATAATAAATAAACTAATATATAATCCGATGATTCGAGTATTAGAATAATTAGGGGGTTTTAATATTATTTATAAATAACTAATTATAAAATTAATATCTATTTAAAATTATTTTTATTTTTATTTATTTAACGAAATAAACTATTTAAGATATAATACTAGATAGTATTTTCGATTACTAGATTAGATATATTAAATCTATCTAATTATTCCACGAGGTCTAAGAGGGTTAAGAAATCTAGTATTATTTTCTATATAAAATTTAACTATTAAATAACTTTATCTTTAAAGTAGTATTTATTTTTTCTAGAAATAAAATTAAAGTAGGTATATATTTCTAATATAATTTTCTTCGGAGATTATAATAATAATTAGTAATTTAGTTATTATAAGAAGAATATTTATTTTAGGCGATATTATATAGAGCGATAAACGAAAGGATAATAAATTAATAATAAAGTATTAAAGGAACTTATTAAAGAAATATAGAAAATCCTAGTATAAAATTAAAAGTAGAGGCTTTAAGGAACATTGTTTTATTTTCTTTAATATCAATTTACGAATAACGTATCTAGTCGAGGTAACTAGTATAACTTCGCTTTAAATATTTCGAGACTATTTTATTAATAATACTATAATACGTAAAAGATTCTAGTAAGAGATTACGCCGTAGTATTAATAAACCCTAATTTAGATTAATAGGTCCCTCTATTTAATTTAATTTATATTATATTAATAGAGTTAAATTAAGCGAATATTATTTTAGTAGAGACTTTAAATATAGGCTCGTCTCGGTTTATAGTATTAAATAATAGAATAAAAGTAAACCCTAATAAATAGAGGCTATAAATATTAATTTCCCATAATAATAATAATTAATATTTTTGATTAATTAATCTAATTCTTAATTTTATTACCGAAATTTATAATTACTTATAGTAAATAATATAAAAAAGGTAGATTAATAGACTATAATAACTCAAAGGTATAAATAAAGGTATAGGTATAAATATATATAATAGGGCCCCGGTATAATTAAATTAATTAATTAATTAATACCTCTATTTCAAATTCAAGATAAGCGTCCGTCTTATCTCTCCGTTAATATTATCTAGTATTATTAAAAGAATAGAATATTATTAAAAGAAATAAAGATAATAATTACGACCTTAATAAATTCGTTATTAAGTAAATTTTAGTACGCGCTATAAACTACTAACCCAAATATTAACTCTTATTATAAATATAATATATTTATCTATTAATTTATTAACGAAGGATTTATTATAATTAACTATTAAATTAATATACTTTACTTCGATATTTATAGTTTTTTATATAGTATAATTTTTACCTTCTTTACCTATTAATCTAAATCCTTATACTATATCTAATATAATCTTTTATTTAATATTATTTTAATTTTATTAAAGTCTTTCCTAGTACTTTTACCGCGTAATATATATATTTTATTATTCTCTCTATTTAATTATATAATCTTTAGTATCCGAGGCCGTCTAATAAAATCGTATACTAAAAAAGTTTCTTTAATATATTTAGATTCTTTAATACTTTTATCCGTAAATAAACTATATATAACGAGCGCGTCTTCGAAAATCTATCTATATCTAGCGCTTTAGTACGGTATCGAAGCGTAGGCGGTATCGTTAATAAACGCGAAATTCCCTTTACTAAAGATAGAATATTTAAAGTAATCGAAAAGAGCCTATTTTTAAAACTTATCTATTATTAAAATAACTTTTTATATTATTAAGTTATAGTTAGCGAAATCGCTCTATATTACCTCTTTATTTAAAAGAATTATTTATTCGTCGTATTTCTATTTATTTAAAGATCGATAAGTTACTAGATTAAAGAGAGTACTTTTCTCGACTAAATATATTATAGTTAAGGAATTTAGTTTTATATTCACGATATTATTCGTTATAAACTCCTCGTCTAGAACGGTTACTACTCTTTCTATTAGAATTATTACTCGATAAATAAATTCTTTAATATATTTAAAATTCGCCTTTATAGAGTTTTCTTTAAAAAGAATCTATTTATATTTCGATTTAATTCTATCTCCTTCTATTATAATATCTATATCTTTAAACTTCTTATCGATAAAATTTAAAATATATTTACTATTATTTTTTATTATAATATCGACTTATCCTCTATATTAAATCTATATACCTTAATATTCTCGACTCTTATAGTATAAAATATATAGCGAAGAACGCTTTAAATTTTTTCGGTAAATTTAATATTTTAATTAATAATATAAAAGTAATAGAAGTATTTAAACCTACCCTCGATAGCGATTTTAATTAATAGTAGTAAATTTAGATAGTAAATATCCGTAGTATTTATCTACTAATACGGGTACTATTACTTTTTATATTTAAAGAAAGCGATAAGTAAATTATTATACTCTTTAGTATTAGAGTCTTTATACCTTTACCTAGCGGTTTAAGATATTAGATTAATAAATTAATATTTCTATAATATACGGAATACCTAAATATCGAGTATAATATTTAAGGAGTAGTAGTATATAGGGTCTATTTAAATATTATTTTAATAGAAATTAACCTTACGATACCTTTATATCTATATATAAAGTTAATCGATAAACCCGAGTTTATAGTAGATATAATCGTCTTTCTAGTTTCCGAGAAGAGGGAGTAGTTAAGAGAGAGATATATCTTATATATATAGAATATACTAGAATTTCTTGAGATAAAAGAATAAATTATAAGCGGGGATAAATTAAAAATTAAGTTTACTCTTTAAATTACTATACTCTAGCCCGGTACTCTTAATAGAGATTTGGATATTAATTTTATTTTTTAAATATAATAATTTTAAGCTCAAAAGTAAGGTCCTATAATATCGATATCGGACTTATAGATAATAGGGTCCTCGAGTACGTATTTTTAAATTCTAGCCTATTTCGGACACTAAAGTAAAATACCGACTCTAATTTTTATTAATATTATTTTAAGAGTAATTCGAGGAGGTTAATAATCTATATATATATCTCTTTTTATTAATAATTTAAACGTAGTATAATATAAACCGCTTACTATTAGATTTTACGCTTTTGAAGTAATTATTATTTAAATATATAGATTTTCTTTTAGTTAGTTAAAATACTATCATTTAATAAATCTACTTCTTAGATATAAAAGTTTCTAACTTCTTAAATAAAGATTTAAATTATATTTTATTCTTATCTTTATTCTCCTACGGGAGTATATAGTCTATAAACCCTTTTAATTATATAATATTAATATCGTTATATTGATGGTCCCGATTAAAATTCTTCTCCTCCGAATTAAATTACTTAATCTTTTTATCTTATTTAATCTCGAAACCTATATTATTATCGTTTAGAGATATTATACGTTTATTACGATTTTATTTAATACGTTAAATCTACTTCCGATCCTATTTAGGGATCGTAATATTATCTCACTAAATATAAAATAAAATCTAGGCTCGCTCGAATCTTATTCTCTTTATAGGCCTTACCCGATCATAGGCCTTAATTAGGATCTTATCGAGAAACTCCTAATTATATTACTAGCTTTTTTCCGTAAATACGGGGCGGCCGTAGAACTAGATAACGGGAGTATTATTAAACTTTAATAATATTCCGAATTTAATAATTACTTTATCGATATCTATAAAAGGGATATATTAAGTTATAGTAACTAGGTCGACTCGTCTTACTTTTAAATCTTATAAATATTACTCTATTCGATTAAAAACTCGCTATTTAATTAATAATAGATTTTAATACGCGTTTTATTTAAAATTTAAATAATAATCTTTTATATATAATATAATCGAATAACCTCGTTATTAAATAATAATAAACTAACTACTTTTTCTTTATTATTCTTATTATAGTTCTATATTATATAAATTATATTAGTAAAGATTTGGAGCGCGGTTTCTCCCGAGTATTTATTTATTTATTACGATAATAATAGTTTATATTTCTACGAGACTAGTATTTTAATTCAATATTAGTATATTAAACCCGTAATACCCTAGATAATTCTTTATATTTTATTTAATTAATAAAACTAATTATTATTACTATTATAGTAACTATATTTTAATACGATTATATCGTTTAATTTTTTAAAGATAACCGCGTATAACTACAAATATTCTATTTAAAGATATAATTAATTTATATATATTTAATTCGGAGTAAATTCTTTTTAAATTTTTAAAAATTATTATATTCGCTCTTTTTATATATTTTAGATAATATCTTATTTTAAATTAGAATAACTAAATAATAATCTTTATTATTTTAGTTTTTATAATAATTATTAAAAATTAAATTCGGGTTTTATTAATATTTTAAAATTTATTTTAAATTAAATATTATATCGATTTATATTTTCTTTAATAAAAATCTCTTCGCTTATCTCTAAAAATTCTAAATATTATATTCTCGTAATATTTCTAGAGTCTACTATTAATAAAAGAAGGAATAAATCTTTTATAATATTTTTATTTAAATATTAAAATCTTTTACTTCTCCGATTTCTTTATTTTTAATTATTAAATATTAAAAAAATTCTTTTAAATATTTCTTTTTTTCTCTTTTTAATATTACTAGTTTCTATACTCTCGTTAATTTTAGAGAGACTTTATATATATTTTTAAAATATAAAACTTTCTTCGCTTTTCGAATTTTTTCTTTATATCTATAATTAGTAGCCTTAAACTTTAATTTAATCTAAATATATTTATTTTATTAATATTTTTTTATATATTTTCGAGTTTGAAATATTATTTTAATATAATATATACTTTAGAAAAATTTAGTTTCTAAATATAAATAAATTTATAATATAATATTATTAATAACTTCTTGAAAACCTTCTATTACTTTAATTAAATATTATTTAAAATTATCTTTATTTCTAAATTTAGTAAAAGGTTATATAATAATTTATAATATAAAAGATATTAATTCTTATATAGAGTAATAAGCCTAGATATATTAATATTAAATTATATACTAGTCCTAAATAGGGTAAATACTAGGAAATAAATCTAAATTTTAATAAAGTTTATTTAGTTATTATATTTACTTTATAATAAATCGCTTTTTTAAAAAAAACAAGTTAACGTCCTCGTTAATATATATATAATAAAGTATCGTAAATAACAATATAAATAATATTCTTATATAGAAGTAAATAAGTAAATAATATACTTTCTTAATTATTAATTAAATAACGGGTTAAGTTATAAAGTTTTAAATTTAATATAAAGTCGTAAAACTAAATTAAAATCGCGATAACGAGGTAAAGTAATCGTAAAATATAAAAATAACGTAAATAACTAGCGATAATAACTATAAAGTAATTAAATAAGAGAGTATATATTAAATATTATAGGATTATTAATAATAAAGATTTATAACCTTAAAGATATACTAGTTAAAAAGAGTTTTAGCGGTTAAATTAGATTTTAATATTATTTTAACTAACTAGAAAAAGTTATTTAACGATATCTCTATAATTAAAACTATTTTAGCGCGGCGCTAGTTCTAGTTTAATTAATTATTTTATTAACCCTATTTTACTCGTATTCTTTAATTAATTCGTTAACGAAGATATATATAATATTCGATTAATAATTTTATTTAAACCCTAGTCTTTCTATAAGGTTAAATTATAAAATATTCGAAAATAATTATTAGAGTTAAACCCGATAACCGTAATTTAACTCTATTAGAAAATTCTATAAAAATAATTATTTAAATATAAATATCACTCTATTAAACTATATTTATATAAAAACGGGGGTATAAATTAAATTTAACTATATACGAGGTAATTATATATACCCGGGATATTAAAAAATTACTTTTTAAAATTATATAAATACGTACTAGAGTCGCTATTACTATAATTTGAAATAATATTAAATATTTAACTAAATAAACTAAAATCTATAACGATAATTCTATATATATATAGTATTTAGTTTTTAATATATATTTTAACCGGCCTCTATTATTATTATAAAAGAATATTACGCGAATAACGTAACTAACTACGTCTAGTTATATATATTATCGAAAAATATAAATAATAATAACCCGAGAGGCTAGTATATAAATATTGAAAATAATATTAGAAACGATATTTTATTAAATAGATTTAGATATTTATTCTCCGTATTCGAACTTTATTTTATACTAGAAATATAGGAGAAACGTTACTACTAGTATTTAAATTATATATACTAGAGTTTTATTTTAGACTAGGATTTAATTATTTTAATTAACGAAATATTAATTAAATTAAATGAGAAATAGAGTTAAATATATATTACTAAAATAAAGAATAAAGAATTAAATCTAATTTACCTCGAAAAATTAGTTTCGGGGTATATAATATTTATATTTTAAAAAGTAATTATTGACAATTAAAAGAGTCTATATTATACTTATACCTCGGAAGAGTTATAACTAAGAAAAACTTCTATTCTTTAATTAATAACTATAAATATAATACGAAAATAGGTTAAAAAGATTATATATATAAAGAGAGTCGTTATTCTTTTTAACGAGAGGGTTATATATACTAGAGTTTTATTCTACCCTAGATATTTTAAATTTTCCTCTTTAAATATTTAAAATAGGGTAGAGTTAACTAGTATCGATACTAAAAATATATTCTAGAATTATTACTATTGTTAATATATTACTAGTTCGCTATATTTTATCTAAATTAATTAATATATTTAATATTAAACGATAATAATAACTATATATCGTAGTAGTAGAAATTACTATTTATTTAATATTATATTAATATTTGAGATTAGTTAAATAATAGCTCGGATTTAAATTTTATTAAATATATTTAAAACCTTATAAAAAATCGAGTAATAATATATTAATTATTTAATAACGAGAAAGAAACTCTAATATAGGTTTAATTAAAAATATAATCCCGTTATTAATAATAATAATATCGTTATAACTAAATTTTAGATTATAATAATTAAAATAACTTTTATAAATAATAAACCGAGATTATAATCTAATTACTTTATAAATAAACGACTTTTTTTAATATTTACGCGTTAATAGTAAAAAAGCGAAGTTCTATAATTACTTTTAATATATATCGAATACTTTATAATTTAATCTCGTAGAATAAGAGGTTTTTGATACTATAGTTTTTTCTCTTTTTAATTATATATTTATCTAGTATATATTCTAATATTATAATTTTTATATATTATATACTAGGTATATTACCTTAGGGTAATATACCCTAGTATTAACTTCTTAGTATATTTATATTATAGGGCCTTTTATATCTAGATATATTCTCTCTTTAATTCTAGTTATTTAAATATCTATTTATTTTATAGTTTACTATCAATTAGAGCTAGCCTTTATATCTAATTTTTACTCTAACTTTATATTATTTTATTCGATTTTTATTATACTAGAGTTAATAGATTTAGAGAATTTAAAGAAATTTTAATTTAGTATTAAATACTACTCTAGTTATATTATTAAAATTATATTATAGATTTTCTAGTCTTCTAGAATATTAAAGTAGTAAATAAATCTATTTACCCATTTAAATATTTTAAATAAACTAGTTATTTATTAATTATATTTACGACTAGTAAATTTATTTATCGAAATATTATATTTTTTATATAATCGAGGTAAGGCCTAGTCTCTCTCGCGAAAATACTAAAACTAATAACTATTATTATAATAATACTTATCGTATATTTAAATATAAATAATTATATTCGAAATTTAAATACGTATTAACTTCTTTAATAGAATATTATTTTCTTAAATTTCTAGGTCTAAAGCGTTATTAACTATAAAATCGAAAATAGTTTTATTCGAAATATATTAAATAAGTTAAAAAAATATATTATTTTATTATATAGTTATAAAAGAAAGAATTTCTATTTAAATTTTAAAATTTTATAAAATAGTAATTTGAAAGAGTAATATAATTTCGATTATTTAATTTATATACTCGCTTAATATATCGGTTTACGGATAATAAATAGTAGAAAATATTAAATTTACTTCTAATTTACTAAATAAAATTTTCTATAATATATTTATAAATTTTTTATCGCGATTAAAAAGAATAGTTTTCGGAATACCCTAGTTTATTAAATATAAACGACGTAGTAATATATATACCTATTTTATTCTACTTTATTTTGATTTTCCTAATACTATAGTTATCTTTCGAGAAAATTTATATATAATCGTTATAATATTATTTAATTCTTTTTTAGAAAGAGATAGGGCTAGAATAAAATTAATAGAAATAATATAAAAACGAGAGAGGGGGGTAAGAATAATTTATATTATTCTATAGAATTTATATCTAAATATAGCGAGTAATTATTATTATATATAATATCGTAAAGACTCTCTTAGTAATTTATTTAGTCGATAAATATATTAATATTTAATAATTATCTTATAATATTTATATCTTCCTATATATATACTAGATTATACTATTTTAAATAAGACTTTTATATATAATTTAAATATATATAAATTCTTTAATCTATATACTCGATTAATAGTTAAATTATTAATATATTATATAAACCCGTTATTCCTCTTTAAAATAGAAAGATTAATAATATCCTCGTTAACTTTTATATTATTATTAAATATATAATTAGTTTTAACCTAAGAATCGCCGTTTTAATAATTATAAAATAATTTTTATTTAAATCGAGGGCTTATCTCTACTAGTATATCTATATTATATATATATAATTAGAGTATATTCAATTCGCTTTCTAAATAATCTCTAATTATATTCTTTTACTAAAATCGGGATAAAGCGTCCGGTACTATATATTAAATATTAATTTATATTAAATTTCAAGATTTTAAAAGCGCTAAATAAAATCTAAACCCTATATAATTCGTAAATTAGTTTTAGCCGTAGATAAGGTAATTATATTTATTTATTTAATTATTTCGAGCGTAGCTCTATAATCTATATAAATAATTATTTTAGAAATTAATTCGACTATATATATAATTTTATTAAATATCTATATTATTTTTACTAATTTTATTTTAGTAAATTAATAATAAGTTTCGATATTTTTAAATACTCTATTAATAAAAAAAATAAACTAAATTTATTTTTTATTATAATAAAGATCTTTTAAGTCTTTTATAATATAATAAATTATAACCTCGAATCGGAATTCTTTACTAGTATTAAAATTAATAAATAAATAATTTTTTTATTAAAAAAGTATAGGAAAGAGAGTCTAGAATAAATATTTTAAATATTTAAAAAAAAATAAGTCTTCTATAAAAACGGTAATTTAAAACTAGTTTTTTTAATTACTTTATTATTAAATACCTATAAGAGATACTTTTATTAAAAGTATTATTTTCTTATTTTATAAAAACCTAATTAGAGTAATATAATCCTTAATGTAATTCTTTAACTACTCGATTATTTCTAGATATATTTTAAATACTATTAACGTATAAAAGAAAACTAGTTTTTTAATAATAATAAATTTTTCTTCGGATATTAATAAGCCGAATAAGTTAACTTTCTAACTAAATAAAATATTTAAAGAATAATTAATAAAACTCTTCTTAGGATTAATTAAAATATTAAATTTAACGAATAGAGAAAATATTATATATAAATACTAGACGTAATCCTTAAGGATCTATAAAAATATTATAATAATATTAATATATATTTAAGTAAATATTTGATTAATTAATTAATTAATTTATATACCTACTCTAGTAAAACTACTTTATTAATAAGAGAGTTCCGCGAATATTTTCTTAGTAGGGTTACTAGTAGTTTTTATTAATTATTAAAGAAACCTCGTCGGTTAAAAACTCTAATTTATCGATAATTTATCTCCTCTTTTTACTAGTTAGTAGCCGATAGTTATAATTATTCTAAAATACTATTTATCCCTTCCCTCCGTTTTCTTTTTATTTTAATTTTCTTAATTTTATTTATTTATCTCGTAGGCTTATAGGTTACTTTATTATATATTTATTAAATAACCGATACCTACGGCCCTCCGGCCGGCGGTTTCTTTTTTTTCTTCCTCTTCTTTATAGGCCTAGGTAAGTCGCTAGGTCCTAATAATAATTTAAATTATATTAATTATTCTTTAATAAAAGAGAATTAGCCGAGCTACTTTATCTTTATTATTTATTATACGGTTATATATATACCTTAGGCCTAGGTTAATATCTTCTTAAAATTATATATATTTATTTATTTTATAAACTCCGCTTTATCCCTAGCTAGGTCCGGGTAAAATAATAATATATACTTTATACTTTATTTCCTTTATCTATACCGGTAGCTAGCGCTACGGACTATAAATATTTTTATTTAGTATAAAAATTTATTTAGTCCGATTTTATTATATTTTAATTATATTATTATAAAGTTTTTAATTTTCTTTAGTTAATTATAATAGTCGAACTAGTCTCTAAATAAATCTCCCTTTTAAGCCGGGTTAGTAGTTTATATAAAAATTATTATTTTATAACTCTCCTATTTATTTAGTTATTATTAACGGGTTTAGTTTTTTACTCTTTAATTAATAACTTTAATATTTTAATATTCTTCGATATTTCTAATTAAGTTTATCTAGTCTTTTCTCTTCTTTATAATTATAATTATTTTATATTATTCTTTAAATCCTAGGGCGCGAATTACCTAGGCTTCTTTCTCCGTTATTAATATTAAAGATATTTATTATTATCTCTCTCCTTTACGCTAGAGTTTATTCTAGATCCGTATATTTCTTATAGTCGTAACTAAATAGGTCCCTCGATTTATTTAATATCGTATTATTAAACGGTTTAACTAGAGGTTAATTAATATAATTACCGACTCGGCCTAGAGTATTAAACTAAGGTAATTTTAAATATTTTTAGGACTATTTTAAAATAATCGTTTTAAATAATTATTAATTTTTTTATATATCCCTTTATAGCCTTTATCGTTCCTTTTAATTAATATTATATCGGAGCCGTAAATATTAATATCGGTTTAATTATTATATTATATACCGTCCTATACTTCGCGAAGGTAGCGCCTTATATCGAATTAATTAAATATTTTATAGCGCGGCTTTAGTTAACTATTTTAACTTTAATTTAAATTAAGTATAATCTCTATTTTAATTTTAAATCGACGTATAACTCTAAGATCTTAATACTCGTTTTAAATTCGATAAATACGTTCCTAAAATTTATCGCCATTTCTATATTAAACTTCTTCGGCGTTCGAGATATATAAATTAGTTTATATTTTTAGGGGGTAAACGATATTTTATAAATAATTATTTATTTTAAATAAATATTATAGGCCCGTTTTAAATTCGTATAATTCTTTTTTATACTCTCGTTATAGGCGAGTAGGTAGATATTATTTATAAATCCTCTAACTAATATTAATAGGTTTATCTTAATATACTCCTCGATTAATAGTATATTAAAGAATAGAAAGAGTACCGGTAAAATAAGCGATCTTTATAGGATACCCGTTATTATTATCTCTACTATATTTGTTTTTTCTTTAAATATTACGGATATAGCCTTATCCGATAGAAAGTTTACTATCTAGTCGACGATTAGACTCGATATATTTTTTATCCGTAAATTATATAATAGTCTTTTATATAAAATATTATCGAATACTCCCGTTATATTTAATAATAATAGGTTTATTATCTTTCCCCTCCCGTTCCTACTATAATTCTATATAGTATATATTATATCTATAAGGGTCTCTAGCGCGGTTTCTATTAAATACTTTCGTCTAATTTTTATTTATTATAGTAGTAGTAGTTTATACTCCTTTATTATATTATTTAATTTTTTAGAGATAATTATTTCTAGCGCTTTATTAAATATATTAAGGAGTATAATAAATTTATATAACTTTAACTCTAAATAATCGCCTTTCTTCGATTTTTTAAAAATTATTATATTAATCTCTTTAAAATACCTTGAGTAGTATCTCTATCTAAGGTAGGCCTAGAATAAATAAATAATAATATTTATTACTTCCGTTTTTATTATAACTTTTAAGAATCGGTTTAGGATTTTAATTATTCTTAATACTTTATCGGTAGTTAGGTATTATATTATTTTATATATTTTTATCTTAATATTTTTTAGTTTATTTTAACGGGCTTTAACTATTTTATTCTATTAATATTACCTAAATTTATTATTTATAAAGGGGGAAATAATATTCTTCGTAAGGTTTTTATTTTACCCTCGAAGTCTTTAACTTTTCCTCCTTTATTATTGTTAATAACTAGGAATTAAGGGAGTGTTTTAAAATAATTTTTTTTTCTTTTTTTATCTTATAAGTTTTTATACTTCTATCGGCTTTAGCGAGGTTTTATATATATTTTCCTATTAAGAAAATATTTTCGTTCTTTAAATTATATATATTTTTTTATTATTCACCGTATTTAGGGCCTTCTCCGTCTAGGTATTTTAATTTTATTTATACTTTTTTATATATTACTTTACCTTTAATATAATATTAATATAGTAGGAGTTTTAGTAAGATTTGGCTCCTTAATATAAACGGGCCTATAAAATTATAAACTCGATAATTTCTTAAAAACCTTTTATTATTTTATTTAGATATTAATTAATATTTTCTTTACTCTCGAACTCTAGTTTCCCTAGCGCTTAATAAAAGGACTTTATATCTTATTATATTTCCTTTTAAATAATATTATCCTTAATTTTTTTTTAAATATATCGAGTATATAATATTACCTCTTTTTATATTTACTCGAATTTTAATACTACTAGCCTATAATCGGAGTTATAATATAAATCTTCGCGGATTATAAAATTATTTGTAACCTAGTATACTTCTTTTATAAAGAGTAATAAATTAATTATATTTTTATATCCTCGGGTTTTTTTATATAATAAATATTTTTAATAATTTTAATTTTATTTCCCTCGACTTTATTATTCCTAGGAGATAATTAATTATAATATAATATATATATCGCCTAGTATTATTTTAGTTGAGGTAGTAAAGATTAAATTTTTTTAAAAGAATATATTCGTTTTCCTCCGTTAACGCTTCCTCTAGTAATAGTAATATTAACGGATTATTAATTAAAGTATACTATATCGGTAATAAATTATATATATTATAAATTTATATTTTTTTATAATAAAGGATTCCTCGACTAGTAGTCTCTTCCTCCCCGATTTTATCCGACCGAGATTTCTTTTTATTTCTTCGCTCGTTTAATATAATCCTTATAAAGTATAAATCGCCTTTATAATAGATTAACTCTTAACTACCCGTATCGATTTTTTTATTTATATAAAAATATATACGGGCCTCTAGGTATCCCTTATATACTAGGTAGAAATAATTAATATTATTATTATATAACGCCTAGGTAGTAGGATTCTAATTAGGCTCCTAGATAATTATAATATCGATATTTTTATTTTATTTATTTTAGAGTAACCTTATTATTAATATCGATTTCTTTTTAATATTATATTATACGAGTTTAAGTTAAGTACTATAATTTATTATATATTAATATTATATTTATAAATTCCTCGTTTATTTTTTGGCTACCTAGTAGTATTAATTTTAACCGGGTTTATTTAATTAATCGAATACTATTATTAAGAGGTTATTTAGAATTTAGAGGATTATTTACCTAAATATTATTATTAACCTATTATTTTATCTCGGCCTTTTTATTTTCCTAGGTATAGTAACCGCGTTTTAGACTTTATTAATTATATTCGTTATTATTTTTCTCTTCCTTATACCCCTAACTAATATTAATATAAATTTATTATTAATTAAATACATCTAGGAGTTTAGGGCTATTATCCTCGATAATATTATAAATTACTTTAATTTATTCTTTAATTTTTATTAAATTCGGTATATCTTTTTTTATTTAATTAGGTACGCTTTATTTTAGGATTTATAATATCCGGAGTAAATTATATAGCGCTTTTCCTTCGGGCTTTTAATATTATATTTATATAATTAATAAAATTCTATATATATCCCGTATTTAGGCTAGTTTTTATAAATTAGAGTTATATAATTATACCCCTAGTAATTAAAGTACTACCTCGGGTTTTTTTTATTTTTTATCTTTTATATAATAGTAGTTATTCGCTTTCTAGGAACCCGTCCGTTACTAATTTATTTATTATATCTAGGTCCGGGATCTTAAGAAGGAGTATTAAATATTTTTTTTTATAACTATATTCGTCTAGCTTAAGGGCGAATCTTAGTTATTTTATATTTATAATATTTAATCCTAGGTATAACCTATAACTATTTTTCCTTAATATCTTTATTACCGTTTTTTGATTATTTATATCGACGGCCTTTTTCTTTACGTTATATATTATTATTATATAGATTTATCTTAGTACTCTCGCCGAAGGGTTAATATTTTTTATTTATTTAATTATTTTCTTTAGCTCTTATCTTACCTTTATTATTATATAATATAAAACGAAGTCTCTTTTTATTATTTATTTTACTCTAATAATCGACTCCGCTATTTAATAGACTTCGTTCCGGAATATTTTAATTAATTAAGAGTTAATTACCTTCCTAAATTATTCTCTAGCCTTAGTATTATTTATTTTAAATATTAATTATTTCGCTTTAGCGCTAGTCGCTATTACTAGGGGAGAGGGGTTCGTTTCGGCTATATATCTCGATAGAATAAATATATATCTACGGGTAATATTAGCCTAGTTTTATATTAATAATATAAATATACTCCTCGCCCTAAATTTTTAGATTTTTTATTTTAGCGAGTCTATTTAGGCCTTTTAAAATCTATACTCTTCTACCGATTTTTATATATAACCAAAAATTATCCTTAGCGCGATCTATATTAGTTATAATTTATAATAAATTATCTATTATATTTCCTTATATTCTAGATTTTTTATAATCTTTATTATAATTATTATTAATTCTTTTAAAGTTTTTATACCCCTTTTATACCCTCTTATTTAATTACTAGTTTTATTTTATTATTATAACGTCTTCGTCGCGTTAAAATATATTAATAGCCTACTCCCTACTTTAGTATTTTAAATTTTATCTCTACTACCTTTATTTCTTTTTATCTTAACTAATTTCGTAACCCTTTAGGGTAGTGAAATCCTATTGGCCTAGCTTTCGTCTTATCTTTTTCAAAGAGGAGGTTTTTTTTTTTTTCAAGTATCTTTTTCTCAAGTTATTAAATTAAATAAATACTTTATAGATATATAAAATCTAGTCTATTTATTATTATATATATATAAATAAGTTTTTAAGTTTTATTATAGCGACGCTAAAGATTTTCTAGCTACGGTATATTACTATAATAAGAGTATATTTATTATTAGAATAAATATATTATTAATAGAAAAAGTTAGTGGTATTAATAATAGTAATTTAATAGTAATCGTTAACGGCGCTATTTATATTATTCTATAAAGATAAATTATAGATATTTATTATATTTATAGCGTTTAGGTCTCGATTAATAATAAATATTTAATTTTTCTTACTTCTATTTAATCTTATTATCTAAATAATAAAGACTAGGAAATTAAATAAAGTAGTTTATATTATTTATTTAAATCGCGTTTATAGATATAATTTTTTAAAGATCTCGTTAATAATCTTCCTATACTTATTACTTATAGGATAAATATATATTATTTTAGATATTTTATTTTCCTAGTCGGCTCGGAGTAATATAGGTATTTACTTCTCTTTTAAAATATTAATAAAGTCTTTTTCTACTTAAAGTATAGAGAATTTATTAACGGTTTTCGCTAGTATCGGCTATTTACTAAAGATAGTAATATTATTCGGAAAGATAATATCTTTTATAGAAATAATTATTTTTATTAAAAGAATAAATAGCTAGGTATTTAATAGATCCTAGTTTTCTAATAAAAACTATTTAAGAAGTAATAATATAATGTTAATAGTAATTATATTATTAAATATACTTTAAATAATAGTTTCTTTATACTTTTATAACGGCCTTTATATAAAAAACTCGCGAATATTATTATCGTTAATAATGATAATATAGTAGCGGTTAAATTATAAATCTATAATTTAGCTAAACTTTATATTTCTAGGTATTTTACGTATTCATTCGTGTAATTTTTTATAGATATTAATTTTATTCTATTATTTATAATTCTAGTAAAAAAATATAAATTTATATCTATTACTTTCAAGAAGTAATCTCGTACTAGTAAATTAAAAGTATATACTTCAATAATTACTACTATTTATAGTAGGATAACTCTTATTTTCGTAGTATATACTAGTCGATTTATATTTATTCCTTTTAAATAGTCGTCGATAGAATATTCTATATCGTAGTTATCGATATAAATTACTTATTGAAATATTGAGATATTAATATATTAATATCTCTAGAGATTATAATATTTATAATTATAAATATATTTATTTTAAAATTATTTATTATAAACCTCTTTAGAAATAGTTTTAATTAAAATTTTATTCTCGTTCTTATTTTCCCTAGGGAAGTAAAGCGGAGTAATAATATAATTAGAAATAAAATAATAATTAATTTCAATATTAGTAATTTAAAGTAAATTAATTATAGTATAGATTTTAATCTAAAATAGAAATCGTATTATAAAATTTTAATTAATAATATTAATTTTATAATTAGTATTTATATAGTTCTTTTCTATATTAATTTTAAAGTCTAGGCCGACTTGAATATTTATATCACGATATCTCCTAGATATTTATCCTATTTCGGTATTTTTAGAAGAGTTATAGTTTAATTTAATAATAAATTTATTCTTTATTAATTTATCCTCCTAGGCTTTAATTTTAACCTAGTAATAAATTCTATTCTCGTTAATAATCGAAAATTAAATATTAACTCTTCCGTATAATATATATAATTAAATATCTAGGCTAGGAAGTTTTACTAGTATCTCTATTCTACCCTCGATTTCCGAGATAATTATATAATACCGTTTTAAAAGAGAATAACTTCTAGTATATATAGTATTAAACTTATTTCTATAATAAGTAGTAGTACGCCTAGGAGGCGCTTATTATTAACCGAAATAATTAGAATTAGAATTATTTATTATATATTAAGGCTCTCCGTTTAATATTTTAATATAATATCGATAAAACCTAACTTAGTACTCTTAGAGAGGAGTATTTAAGAATTAATAAATAATAGTTTTTATATAAATTCATTAGATATAGCTAGATAAATTTTAATAACTTTAATTAATAATTTAATAAATATCTATATTTAGAATCTATAATTAAAATTTTTAAAGAAAGTTAAATATAAACCTCCTATCTACTAGAAAATATATTATTTATATAATAAAAGAAAATTATATTAAAAGTAATATACTTACCCTATTTACTCGGTAAGTATAATAAATAGTAATATATTTACTTTATTTACCTAGTAATCGCGGTAAATAGTTTTATTAATAGTATTTATTTTACCTCTTTACCGGGTAATCTTAATATTATATAATATTCGTAATACTAGATTCCCCTCCCGAAACTTTTATCCTAAAAGTAAATTATTTATTATAATTAATATTTAACTCTACTTCTTCTTTATTTTTTCGTTATAAATAATAATTTCGTAAATCTCTTTTTAATCCTAAATTAGTTATACGAATTTATTAATACTATATCGAGAAGTAGTATCTTAAGAAATATAAAATTAAAAATTATTCGGATAAATACGTAGAGTATATTTATACTAGACGAGAATATAATTTAATATCTTTTTTATTTATAAATAAACTCGTCTCCGAAAATTACGTAAAATAGAATAAAAGAAGACTAAATTAATATTAATAAAATAAATTTATTTTTAGATTAACATCGAGTTACTAGAAAAGAAAGAAAAATAACTCGTTAAAGGCGAGTTAAAATATATTATAGAATTAAAAAAGAATAAAGAGGTCGGCGGTATTAATCCTAGATTTAATAATTTCTTATTCGATATATCTTTAGAGTAATTATAACTCGAGGACGAATTTAATTAATTAAATATACTCTTTATTCTAGATAAAACCTTTATAGGAGATTTAAATAATTCCTAAAATTTATATTTAACTTTTAAATATTTTTTAATTCGTTATACTTTTTTTATTTAATAAAGTAGTCCTAACCTCGTTATTCTAAAATTCTTTTAACTTCGAATTTTATTTCTTTCTTTAATCGAAAATAAAAAGTATTTTATAAGGATATTAAGGAGTCTACTAGTTTTAATAATAAAATATAGAATATTAAATATACTTTAGCGTTGGTTAGAAGATTTAATTTATAGTTAACTAGTTCTTTATTCTTTTTAATCGAAAATAATCCGATTTTTATATAGTCTAGTTTCTTACTCGGTCTCTTACTCTTTATATTTTTTATTAAAAAATATATTTTATCCCCCTCCTTTGTTTAAAGATACTCTTTTCGATATTTATTAATTATTATCTTTATTCGAGTATTCGTTAATTAAATTTAGGTCTATAACTCCTTATATAAAGTCTATATATTAATTATATAAATTAAAATTTTCTAAGTATTCGGTTTATTCTTTAATTATAAAAATATATTTATATCTTTCTCGTAATTAGTAAAGAATAGCGTAAATTTAGTTATATTAAATTAACTATTATTATATATTAGTTAAATTATTAATAAAAACCTTATTTAATCGTTTTACTTTTTATTAATATAATATTTTAAATATATCTTTATCGTTTAGTTCGTTTGTTTAATCTAACCGTTTATCTATAAATAATATATAATTAATATTTATAATTTAATCCTTATAGCGCTAATAAGTATTGTTTAATAATTAAAAGTGAACTATTTATCTTAATTCGATATTATTAATTTTAAAATACTATAATCTCGAATTAATTAATCGAATAATATAAAAGTAATTTATTCTACTTTATATATCTCTTTTATAAATATTATTATAGTATAATTATTAAAATTTATTATAGATAACTATAATAAAATCGAAGGCCTCGTTATAATTAGATCCTTTAATTTTAATAATTTAATAATAAAATCTATAATAATATCGTCCTATAGTATATCCGGTACTAGAGCGAATTAGATTTAACTATATCTTATATATCTTATAAATTTATTTTACTAGTATTAAATATATTCTTTAATATATTTCTTAATATACGATTATAATCTTAATACGTTATATTCTCTATAAATTAATTTTATAATTTTAATAACTCCGGGGTATTCTTAAACTAAATTATTATAATAATCGCGAATAACTTCCTCAAGATATCCCTTAAGAAAATAGGTTTTTTTATTATATTTTAATAGTTTAGTCTTTAGTTATTAACTTCTTAGTATTTTAATTAAAATATCGTCTTTATATTTCCCTCGGATAATATTAATAATTTTAGAGACTAAGATATATAACGTCGTTATTAATTATTATATTAAGACTAGCGATTTATTTTATTATTAAATAAAGACTAATTATATTATTATATTCTTTCTTTCTATATAATCTTCTTGTTTATTAAATACGTCGGCGCGACCGTTATCTTTTTCTAAAATATAGAAGATTTTGAATTTATATTATCCTAATAACTCTAACTATCTATTTTATCTCCGATTTAACTATTTAGTAATAATGAAATTAAGAAAGTTTTTATAGTCTATAAAAATAATAAGTTTTAAATAGTTTTCTATATATACCCTTTATTATTCTAGTATAAATACTAGTACTAGTAATTATTTATTATAAATATTATAGTTTTATTTTATTAATAATATCTTTCGTAAATAATATACGATAAGGTATTATTTATTATCTTTTTATTAAAGTATATAAACTCCTATTATAAAGTCCGAAATATCGGTTTCGATTCGGGCTAGTTCGTTACTTCGAAGAAAATATAATATTAATAGTTTCTCGTAAACCTCTTTAAATACTTTAAAAGATTACTACTATACTTTTTTTTTTAAAAAGTAATATCTTTCTTTATAATATTCGTTAATAATAAGGTTTTTGAAGAATAGTCTTTAATAAATCTTCTATTAAAGTTCGTAAATCCTAAAAAACTTTATACTATTTTAATATTATATAATATAGCTTATTCTTTAATACTTTTAATCTTTTCGGGGTTTATATAAATATCTTTAATATTAATTATAAATTTAAAGAATTTAATTAAGTTTTTATAAAACTCGTATTTCTTTAGTTTAAAAAGAAGTTTAATTAATAATAAATTAGGACGTCCTATATATATTAAATATATTCCTTCTTATTAATAGAGTAGATTAAAATATTATCGAGATATATAATTATCGTTATATCTAAATATACTCGTATAATATTATTAATTAATATTTAATAAGTTACTAGTATATTAATAAATCCGAAGAGTATTATTAAATATTCGTAATAGTTATATCTAGTTCTAAAGATAATTTTTTATTCCTCGCCTTTCTTTATTCAAATTAAGTTATACGCGCCTCGAAGATCTAGTTATATAAAGATTTTTATTATTATAGATCGATCCTATAACTCGCTAATATTTAGTAGAGGGTACCGATTCTTTACTATAATATTGTTTAATTAACAGTAGTTTATATATAATTATAAACTTCTATTCTTTTTTATTATAAAGAGGATTAAATAACCTATTAATAATTTAGATTCTCGAATAAATCCTTTTTTAAAATTATCGTCGATATACTCGCGAAGTACTCCGAGTTCCTTTTTTAATAAAGTTTAAATAAGTCTAAATATTAATTATATATTTAATATAAATTCGATTTCATAATTTTATAGTTAATATTTAAATAATTTTTTTATAATTTTTTTTTTTAAAAAAAATACTTTTATTATTAATACTCTTTAGGGATATTAAGAGATTCGTCTTTATTTTTAGAAATTTCAATTTATTCGCTCTATTAATCTCTCTAGTTAGTATATATCGAATCGGATCTTTATAAAAAGTTATTTTTATTCGAAGATAAAGTACTATAGACTTTAATTAAATTATCGTTCGATTTTTTATCTATAATTATCCTTTATAAATATATAAATATTATATTAACGACGTCTTTAATATATAGAAATATAAATACTCCTCTCTTCTAATTAATTATTAAATTATATTTCTTTAATTAAAATATTCTTAAAATAATATAATAAATAATTTTTTTTATTATATCGAAAAAATTTCCTTATCGTAGTATTAAATAATAATTAATAATAAGAATATTTCCTCGTTTACTTCTCTTATTAATAATTTTAACCCGTCGATTAATTAAAGTTTATATTATTATTATTTTCTTAAGTTAATATGTTAGTTACCTACTTAAATTATTATTATTTAAAATACGAAGTTATTAGTCGCTCTTAAATTTATTATTATAACGATTTTATATCCATTAATTTTTACTAGTATTCGTATATATATATTATATTAAATTAAATATATATTTTATTTTGGAGTTAATATATTAATCTCTTTATATTTTCTTTTAATATAAAAAACTAGTCTTTTCCCGATAAAGATAAAAATCCGTAGTACTTTTTAGATTCGAAATATCTTTTATATCCTTCGATTAAATAATAGTATTATTCGCTTTAGTTATAACTCTTCGATTCTTTATTATAACCCGTCTAGTTTTATAACTATAATTACTATTTTTTATCGTAGCCTAAGAAGATTTAATTCTCTCTTTTTTTAATTAAATATAACGAATAATTATCCTTAACGTAGTTATTCTATTAACTATAATTATATTTTAGTTTTACGATATACTTTTATTCTCTTAAACTATTATAATAATATTTATAATATTCGTTTAAATATACTAACTAGTATATCTCCCTATATTATAAATAATATTTATCGTAGGTATAATTAATCCTAAAATTTTATCTCTTCTTTTTCTTCTTTTCCTCGGATTTCTTTAGTAATATAATAAATTAAATTATAAAATTATCGAGGTAATCTACTACCTAAAGTTGTTCTTCAAAATTTATTATATTTTATTTTTATTTTTATCCTTCCTCTAAATCCTCTTTTAAAGTTTTATTATTATTATTATTTAATTCTTTAAATTCTCGAATTCTCTAAACAATTTTTTCTTCGATATTCTTTTATTTTTCTAGTAGATTATTAAATCGAGTATTATTTTATATTGAATTTTTAAGTAATTCGATTATATTATCTAGTATCTCTTTCTTAAATATATTTAATTATTATCGATTTATTATATTTTTTAAATAATAGTTCGTAGCGATATAACCCGATTTATTATAATTATAATAATTTATTATTTTCTTATCTTTATATTATTTTTTACTCTTTTTTTAGAATTCTTTTCCGAGTCTCTTTTTAGTAAAATCGAGTTTTATTAATATATAATTATATAAATTATTGTTTTTACGGCGGTAACGGCTAGTTAAATTATATTTATTATTATAAATTTTTGAATATTCTTATCCGTTAGTCCCTCCGTTATAATATTTCTCTATTATATATTTATATAATTTATTATCGATCGGGATTATTTATTTTATAAATATATCGAGGTTTTAGATATCGGTTTTTATTTTTATAAACTCGTCTTTAATATTATTTTTTAGTCCTCGCCGATATATTATTATAAAAGTAGTATCGTCCTAGTCCGTTAATACTATATAGTATTAGAATTATACCGAGTAATTAGATATAAATCTTCGCTATATTAAATATTAAATAACACGGACTATTATATTACTTTCGTTAGAAAATCTAAATATACGACGAATTTTAATTTTAAACCGAGAAAAGTTCTCTATTTAAAACTTTATATATAAATTATTAATATTCTTTAATTCTTTAATATAGTATTTTAAAAAAAAATTAATCTATTTCTACCGGTTATCTTTTATATAAATAATAATAAAAGTCGTTTATTTATTAATTAATATAATACTCTCGTTAAAAATAAAGAATAATTAAAATTAAATTAATTAATTATTAAACTTCTTATACTCTTTATAATATTAATTTAGGCGGGAGATTTTAATATAGTCCCCGTTTTTTATAATATTATATTTTCTAGTATTATTTTAGGTATTTAGGGCTAGGGTTATTATTAATCCTAAAATATTTATTTTAAAAATATTTAAAATATTAAAACTCTCCGTTTAATACTTTAATATAATATTAATAAAACCTAGGTTAATACTCTTAAAAAAGAGTATTAAAAATTATTAAATAATAGTTTTTATATAAATAATTAAATATAACTAGATAAGTTTAATAAATTTAATTAATAATTTAATAAATATCTATATTTAGAATTTAGAATTAAAAGTTTTAAAAGAAGTTAAATACGAAGTTCTTATCTACCGGAAAATATAATATTTATATAATAAAAGGAAATTATACTAAAAGTAATATAATTAGCCTATTTATTTAGTAAATATAATAAATAATAATATATTTATTATATTTCCCCGATATTTATTTTACCTCTTTACTGGGTAATTCTAATATTATAAACCTACGATTTTTTTAATATAGTTAATAATTAAAATAACTTCTACTTTTAAGAGAGAAAAATACATTTCTAGAGTTATTATTAATAATTTATAACTAAGTAAATAGGGTTTAAATTTAGCGAGGTTATTTTTATATTTAAAAAATATTTAAAATATTAATTCCGAAAATAATTAGTAATTAATAATTCTATTAACTTTATTATAATTCTTTTGGTTTAAAAGAAAATAGAGTAGTTATTTTATTTTTCCGAATTATAACTAATTAACCTTCTTCTATATTATTAAACTAATTAAGAAATTCGTTTAAAATAATTATAGACTTTAGCGGACGGATATTCAATTTGAAATTAAAATTGATATAATTATAAATTATAAATATTTATTAAAATTGATTTATATAATTAGCCTCTTTAACTAGGTTAAATATTTTACTAGTAAATTATTTTAATAATTTACTACTTCGAGCCTAAACGGGTTTATATTACTATAGTTATAATTAATCTATAATCTTATATATCTTTATTTTAAACTATTTAATAAAATTATTTATTTATTTAATAAAACTATATTTATATAAAAGATTCTTAATATTATATTCAATTTTATTAAAAATTTATTTAAAGACTACGCCTTTTAAATAGAAAAGTATAGATATTCGAATTTTTTTTTACTATATTAAGTAACTATATTATTAACGTAATTCTAGATATCGAATATATTTTTATATATAGTATATTTTTTTTAATATAAATATATTATCTTTCCCGTCGTCTTTAAAGTCGAAGAATTCGATCTCTTCGATTTTTAATTTATTCTAAATAATTACTCTAGTATTAATACTATCTTAACCGGCTAGATTATTAATTTCTTTTAAATTTAAAAAACTAGTTTTTAATTTAATTATTAGAGTTATGATTCTTTTTTAAATCTATTAAAATTCTATAAACTCCGTTATTTATTTAAGATTTATAATCGATTAATCGAGTAGAATTATAATTATAATTAATTTTTGATTTCTAATTCCTACTATTAATTTTTCTATAAATAATAACGTAATTCTTCTATATCTTTTCGGAAAGTATTAATAAATAATATTATAATTATTTTATTAACTTAAAGTAACTGAATTTTAAATTATTTAAATTTACTATATTTTTAAAAGTTATTATTAGAGAGTATTTCTTTTCTACCTTTTCTTAATATATATTAAAGAGGTATAGAAATAAAAGAAACTAAAAATCTTACGACTATTTAAATAATTATTCGTTTAATATTAAAAGTAATTTTTACTTATTTTAAAATATATTTATTTAAACGTAAAAACTTGTCTAGATAAAATACGAGTTTATTAATTAGAGAGATTAACTAAACGTCCTCTAGAGTAATAACTAGAGTAATAAATAATAATAAATAAAAAAGTAGTAATACTAGAGAAATAATATAAAAGTAGTATTTAATAATTATTTTTTTTCTTTTTATAGCGGGAGTATATAAATTATAACTAGAATTTAATTTACTAGGCTAGACGTATATCTAGTTTAATTATACTAAAAAGAGAAACGAATTAAAAAACGTTTTAAATATTTAATTTAATAGTAAAAGAGGGGTAGTTTAGTATAAATATCTCGAATAATAAAAATAGAAAGTACTTTAATAATTTAATAAAGAATTTAGAAATATTTAAATAGTAAAAAACGATATAAAATATCAAATATATATAATATAAATAAGATTTACTATTAAAATAGAGTAAGTTAATTTTAAATAATAGTTAATAGAGAGTATATTGACTCTTTTAAGAGTTATTTTACTATTTATAACTAGTATAATTATTCTTATTAATATAGAAGAGGTATAGTTCTACGTTAGTATTATAATTACTATTATTTAATAGAAGATTAATATAATAGTACTTATATAGTATAAAAGATATTAATTATTCTATAGAGTAGTAAGTCTAGATATATAGGTACTAGATTATATACTAGTTTCTAATAAAGTAAATACTTAAATATAAACCTAAATCTTAATAAAATTTATTTAGTTATTTATTTAAAAATTTACCTAGTTACTACTCTACCCCGTAACACGTTTCTAACTAATATATTATTTTATAATATCGTTTTAATCGTTTAAAAAATCGATATAACTAATATAACCGAATTTATTAATATATTAAATATCGACGGAGTAGATAAATTACTATTTTAATATAATATAATAGAGACGACGATATTATTTATAATTTAAATCGATTAGTAAAGTTAATTATATTATAATTAATATTATAATTAATAATTTATTTTAATAAATATAAAATCTAGATTAGAATCGAAATAATTTATAATTTATAATTAATATTATTAAATTTTATTTTTTATAATAACTAGTTATTATTAATATAATATTATTATATTTTAATTAGTTCTTTATTCGAAGAATAAACGAACTCGCGAATATAATTAAAGAAGTTTCTAGTACTAGGAATCGTTTTAATATAAACGATAAATAAAGTAATAAATAAAATCGAGTATATAGAGGTAATATATATAATATTCGAGAAATTAAAATAAAAAACGGATATACTCCGCTAGCGCGTCTAAGCGCGATAATAACTTCGTAATAAAAAAATATAATTAATAAACGAGTAGAAAGATATAAAGAATATATAAAAATACTAGAAGTTTTAATAATAATAATAATAAAAATTATAAAAATTATAAAATATAAAAGTTATAGTAGATAATATTCCTCGGTTTATAATATATATAAATCGCGTAAGAAATAGTCTTGAATTATATATTATTAAAAGAATAAAAACTATAAAAGGTTTAGATAAAAATTCTAAAAATAAAAAAATAAAAAACTCGAAATTAAAGATATATATACGTTATTAATATAAAGTTAAATTAATATTATTTATAAAAATATCTTTATTCTAATAAAATATATAATTGAAATAAATTCTCTTTTCTCTATAATAACGACTAGCGCGAAAGCGAAGTAGTTTAGAATTTAGGATAAATAACGCTAAAGTTAGAGAATAATTTTAGAGAATAACTAAATTCTAAATAATTAGATATTCCGAAAGTAATTCTATTAAATAACGAAATCGATCGTTAGAGTAAAATAAATAAAGAGAAGAGACTTTACTCTCTATTATATAATAATAGAAATAAAATAAGAGTTAGAAAAGAGAATTAAATAAATAAAGAGTATTAACTCTTTAGTAATAGTATTGAAGTAGATTTACGTAATAACGATATATAATATAAAAAAAGAAACTATTAATACGAGTAATTAAAAAGCGGTATTCAAGATATTAAAGAGGAAAAATTATAAATTATATCTAGGTTTTAATATTAGAAAAATAAAATAATTAAGGTTTTCCTTAAAGGTAGATAAATAATACTAGGAGAAAATATATATAATAATTCTTCTCGAGATTCCGAACTCGGAGGTAGCGAATAAATTAATAACGGAAAAATTACTAAAAAGCGAATTATAACTTTTTTATAAAAAGTAGAAAAGAATTAATAATTTATTATAATATCTTAATTATTAGGAATATAACTATATAATTTTAATATATAAAAACTAGTTTAGATATAAGAAATATCTAAAAATATATTAAATATAAAAATAAAATAAATAAATTTAAATAAAAAATACTATATAATTTATTCTAGATAATAAAAATCCTAGAGTAAAGTATATCCCGTTAGATAAAAAGAGATATATCGTAGTAAATAATAATTAGAAAGTAAATCTAAATAATTTATAATATTATTAAAGATAATTCTCTCGAGCTCCTAAGTATAATTAACTAGCGACGGGTATATACTAGTTTTATTTAAAAATACGAGGAAGAGAAAAGTAAAATCTAGAATATAACTATTATTTCTAAAAAGATAAATAGGCTAAAATAAAGTAACGCGCTAATTATATCTAGTTAAATAATTCTGTAAATCTCGAGTAAATTTCTAGTAATAATATTCGATTAATTAGACGAGAACCGACTAGATTTAATACTACTAAATAATTAGAAATTAGACGAAGAATAAAATATCGACGCGCGACAAGTAATAATATTTAACCTAGAGTCGTATAATATAATATTCGAAAGGAATCGATATTAATATTAAAACTACTTTATAATAAATAAATCAAAAATATTAATATTTAAATTATTTTAAAATTAAGCTAGAATCTAGTTACCTAGGTACTAAATAATAATAATATTAACTATTTCTACCTAGTATATAAATAGAGTTTAGAAACCCGTATATACTTTTATATAGATAAAAGAAATATCGTTAATAGATAGAAAATAGTTTATTATAGAAGTAGTTTATATTTTATAAAAATTATATTTAAAGAGAAAAGAATTAAATAGGAGTTTAAAATAAACGAGTTTAGAAAAGAAAATAATAATAATAAAGAAATTTCCTAGTATAAAATTATTATAATTTATATTTATACTTATTATTAACTTATTATTTAGATACTTTATAATATTATTATTTTTTAACGGTTTAGTATATTACTTTAAGAATTAGTACTACTAAATTATATTTAATCGATATTAATATAATATATCTCTAATATACTCTAAGGGCTACTTAAATCGTTTTTCTTTTTATATATAAAATTATTCTTTTTTAATTCTAATTACTTTATTCTTTTACTCTTTATAATTTATCCTCGATTAAATATAGTCTTTATACTTAATTACAACTCTATTAAAGTATAATATACTTTTACTCTTTATTATAGTTTTTTATTAATAGACTTTTCAAAAGAATCTAGTACTTTAAATATATATTTACTCTAAATTTCGGGACGGAGTATCTCTATACTTTTAAACTATAAATAACCTAGGATATTAATTAATTAATTAATTTATACGTTTATTTAAGTAAAACTATTTCGCTTATAAAGGAGTTCTATAGAATATATATAATACCCGATAGTATTATTAAATAACCGTTAAAGAAATCTTTTAAGAGAATAAAAACTTTAGTTTATCTCTAATCTCGGTTCTAGATATTTTAGCCTATTAATTAATAGGCCTTTCTATATATTACTAGTTCTTCTTCTAGGTTTCTTTTTCGCGTAAATTTTTAAAATTAATAATTTTATATTAACCCTAGATAACCTCGTTATCTTATTCTTTATATTTACCCGTCTTTTTAAAACTCGTTATTTATCTCCGTTACGGGCTTAAGCCCTTATAATATATATAAATATAACCGTATTTAAGTATTATATATTTTATTGTATTAATATACTAGCCTTATTATCCTTCTTTATTATTATTTTATACTCTTTCGTCTTTATCTTTAATTATATACGCGTAGTTATTTCTTTATTATAGTAGACTTTACGTCCCGCCGGTATTTTAATATAATTACCCGGCTATTAAGATTACGACTCCTATATAAATATTAATATCTAGGAGTATAAATAAAGGTTCTTTTATTTATATAAATTTTATTTTATATATTTATAATTTACCTACTCGTTAACGATAGAGGAAAATATTTAGTTCTATAAGGTTTTATATAACGGTTATTTTATAACTTTTAAGGTAGAGGAAGCTCTTTATAATTCGAATATTATTAAAATTTAATAAGTAACTAGACGGGAGCCCTTATTTAAACCTAAGATTTCGGCTTTATATATATATATTCATTCTATACTCTTTCTTATATATAGATATAATAAATATATTCTTTTTATACTTCTCTTTTTCTAATATATCGGGCCGCGACTACGGTTATTTTTCTAATCGATTATATTATAAAAAGTTCGTTTTTTATTATTTTAATTCATTAAAAGAGAGGGGGGGAAGAGGAGGAGGGGAAAAAAAAAATTCTCTTTATTAATACTATAATCGCGTTAAGAATATAGATACCGCTACGAGATAAATTTAATATATCGCGATATAAGATCTTTTAGCTCTTTAGACTATTATAAATAATAATTAAAAATTCATACCTAGTAGGATATATATCTAGATCTCGTTACTAGTTAACCTAGAGTATAATTATTCCTAATAAATATAATTATATTATAATAACCGTAATTAGTTTATAAATTCTAGAAAAAATAATGAAATACTACTCTAAATATATACCCTTTATTAAATTATAATAGGTAGAAATACTTTTTAAATTAATTATCTATAGAGGACAAAAGCGAATATATATATAAAACTTTAATACTAAATATTACTAAATATTTATTTAGTAAATAATTATTAAATAATTTTATACTTCTATATTTTAATATTTTTAGTCGAACGAAATTCTATATTAAAAAAAAATCAAAATAACTTTATTTCCTCTTATTTTAAAATCGTTATAATAGGCTATAAAGACTAAAGTTATAATTAATAAGAACTAAATTATAGGCCTAAACTATAATTAATAGAGATTAAATTATAAAGTTAAATTATATTAATAGAGACTAAACTATAGAGTTAAATTACGTCGATAGAGGTTAAAAAAGAAAAATTCCGTTTTTTAATAAAATACGATATTTTAAAAAATTTATTTAATAGTTAACCTATATACGCTAAATCTAGATAGTAATTAAGTCGGGATATTAATAAACGATATAAATACTACGAGAAAATTATTAGAAATAATCCTATATTATAGGGTTCTATAGAGAAGTAATTATTAAAAATATAAAAACGATTTAGAATACTACGAGGACCGCGTTAAATATTATAAATATAACGAATAACTATAACGGATATTTAAGGGATATTCTAGCGACGTATATATTTATTAATAAAGGTTATAGGAGGGTTAAATAAAAATAATAAATTATAAAACGATTTTATTATCGCCGCGTATAATTTAAAAATATCTAAAGCGATTTATAATATATCGTTATATATACGGACGCGATTTAGTTAGAATTTAAAAAGTATATTTTATAAAAACCTTAAATGAGACCCTAAAAGTTTAGTAATATTTAATATAATAATTATCGGTTAATATCGATTTAAATATTAATATTTATTATTAATTAAATTATTAAAACCTAGGTCGTAGAGCCTCCGAATAAACTCGTAGAGTCGTATTTTAATATTTATAAATATAGAATAACTTTTATAAAAATATAAATAAACTTTTATAAAAGTATTAATAAATATTTATAAAGAGTAATTATTATAGACCTAAAATTATATAAAAGATATTTTTTTTAATTTTAGGAAGAGCTTTAATTAAGTCGTTAATAATTTACTTCGTAGTCGGAATATAACGGAACTCGATTTCGTTTACTATAACTTTTTCGCGCTAGAAATAATACTAGATTATAATATATTTAATATAATTATAATTTTAGAGGTTTTTAGCTAGGGTTATAATACCCTAATTATTATAAAAAATTATAAATATAAGTATAAAATAAGTTAATAAAGCGGAGTAGGCGGTTAATATAAATAATATAATAATAAATACTATTAATATATATTAACTAGAATCTCTACCGGAGTAAAATATAAATATAATAAATATTAATTATTTAAATAATATTTTAAATTAAATAATTTCTTTAATAACTTAAGTCTAGCTCGTATATTCGGCTTTATAAAATAATAATATATTAATTAATTAATACTTAAACTACTAGTTAATAATTATACTACCGAGATTAAATATATAATTAAAAGTAGAAATACTTTATATTATAGTTACCTACTTAATTAATATTATTATAACTTTTTAATAGGGCGAGTTAACCCTAAAAAACTAGTTTTAAATATAATATATTATATAAATAATAGAAGATACGTTTTATAATTACTTAATAAGATTTATCGGGGTTAGAAATATAACGATTTATTATTAATACCGCGTAGGCGATATTAGGCCGTGTATTTATTATAATATATATTAATAAATTAACAGTTAATTAATAAGCGGTAAAAGAAATTAATTTAATTTAATATCCTTTATCGGTTAATATAAATTTAATTATAGAGTTTATAAAGACTTTTATAATTTTAATTTTAATATTATATTTATTATAATCTTTAAATACCTACTCTAGATATATTTCCTAATTAAGAGATAATATATAATTCGGGTCATCGCGCGATACTTTAAAATTAAAATAATATATAATAGAGTTAAAGTTAATTATTTTATATTTATTATTTAAATATTATTCTAATTAAATAATAATATCTTTACTAGCGCCGGTAATTAATATATTATTAATATATAATATAATTATTAACTATATTTTATAATTAAGAAATATATTAAAGTTAGTATTTAAATATATAAAGCCTAGCTTAATTAGAAAAGTTATAAAAATAATATATTATACTCGAGGAGATTATTTAAACCTATATAAAGTATATTTTAAAAAATATATACGACCTAAACTATCGTCGAAACTAGTAGATTATTCGATATAGATTTTATTATTAATTAAGTCGTAGAAGAAAGTAGTTTATATATCTATTTATTTAAACTCTAAGTCGTAGGTAGTTATAATAATAAATAGTATTTTATAATTTATAAATTTAACTACTAAAGTATATATCTTATTAAAATCGATTCTATATCGTTATTTAAAATTACGTATAATTTAACGGGCTTTATAACGAGTTACCTTATTAATAATATTATATTTAATTTTATAAACTCATTTACCGCGAAGGATTTTTCGATTATAGGGTAGATTAATTAATATTTAAATACTATTAATTAAAAGTAAATCGATTTCGGCCTTTATATTAAATTATTAATATATTTTATTTAAAGTATTAATTATAATTTCTTTATATATTTTAAATTTATATAGTTTATATAATAACGTTTTAATTAATAATATTATTAAGTCGGGGGAGAGAGTAGATTCGCGTAGTTCTAAATACCTATTAAATACCCTTATCAATATCGCGAGCGAGGCGAAAGCGAGGAAATATTAAACTAGATTTATATTATTTAATAAATTAGAGCTCGAGGACTTTAGTATTATTACTCGCGATAATTTATCGTTTATAATTAGTAGTTATTATAGCGCCTATAGGCTAGGGCTAGGTATATTAACTCTTAATTTTAATAACTATAACGAGATAACGAGTTTAAATAATCGCTATAAAGAGATTATAGTAAATTTAGAGCTATTATTATTATACCCGTAATTATCGATATTTAATTTTATATTAATAGGAGGTTCGTATAAACTTAAAGTACTTTTATATTTTACTATAATATAACCTCCCTAACGAGGAATTATTCTAGAGATTTTATTAACTAGTAGTATTTATATCGTATTATATTTGTTTCTAATATAATACTCCTCGGTTTATTAAATTTAAATAAAGCGGAGTACTTTACCCGTAGGTATTAATATTTAATAAAAATAATTACTCTCGTATTTAATAAGGGCGCTCTTAGTACTATATTAAATAAACTTCTACTAGTTTTTATTTATAATATAATAATCCTAATATAGGCCGATTTAATTAATATTATATAAATACGATAAATTAGGACGTATTCTAGTGGAGTCTTTATAGGGTATAATATTTATTATAATAATAAAAGACCGATTTCGGAGCTAGTTTATAGGTAGTCGAGATAAACTCTAAAATTAATATTTTATCAAAATTATTATTATCTAATAGAGTATATATTTTCTAGAGTAGGGTTTAATTAATATATTTTAATATACTATTTATTTAGAGGTTCCTAGGGATAAATTAACTCTAGACGATATTATATTTATATTAATAATCGGGCGAACGCCCTATTAATATATATAGAATCCTTGATAATATATAAATAATAAATATAATAGTCGCTATATTCTTTTACGGACCTATAGTTCCGAAAGGTATTAAATATACCTATTTTATTAAATATGAAATAATAATAATTATATTTAAATTTATTATTAATCTAAATAATTATAAAGCCGAAGTTATAAACTCTAAAAATAATAATATTATATTCGAAACGGCTCTTCCGTAGGCTATAGTTATACGAATAAATATATATCTTTATAACGTTATAGGTCTTATAGCCGTTATCGCCCTTAATTTTTAATAAATCGATACCGTTAGTTATTTTAAATAACTATACTATATTATCTTTCCCTAAATAACCGAGTCTCTCGTATTATTAAATTAGAGTTTTAGTATTAATAATAACTAGTATAAATTACTACTAATTTATATATAGAATATAAAGATTATAGTTTTATAGGATTATAGTAATTTCTTTAAATCCGATAAAGATTCCTTTAGAAATAAAACCTAGAGGGTAACTAATTTATTAAAATTTAATATAGGAAATTAAATCAAGATCACTATTGAAAATATATATATTATTATTAATCTTTAAAAGACAATATACCTTTATCGCCTAAATATAATAATCGAATAAATAATTATTATATAGTATTAGGTTACCTCTAAAGTTATTAATATTATTAATACCCTTAAGTTTATTATATTTTATAAAAATAAAGTAATTATAATTAATATTAATAGTAGTACTAGTATCTAAGATTTAGAGTTTAGAAATATTAACTATAATATTTATAAAGGTATAGTAACGTTCTATATTTCTTAAATTAGAATTACTTTTAATATTAAATCTCTAGTATTTATTTAATTTATCGGATTTATCGTTTTTACTCTTATTATTTTAGTTTTTATTATTATTATTATTATTATCTTTAATAGTAGTATTATTATTACTTTTACCGCCGCCTCTATTATAGTTACCTCGACGGCGTTAACTATAGTCGTATTAGTTATTATAATCAAGATTAATATATTAGGGTTTATTATAAATAATATAATATTATACCCGCCTAATAAATTTAATATAGTAAAGATATAATCGAATAATTCCTTCTAAATTATATCCTTAGATATACTATAATATTAAAATATATATAGTAAGTATTAATTAATTATAACTAGTATTACTAGCCTATAAATATAATATATTATAGAAGCGAGAGATTAATATATTTAAAATAATCTTAATAATATTATCGGTATTAAATAAATTATAATCTTTAGTAAATATTTTATAATAATACTAGTAATTAGAGTTAAAATTTCGGTAGAATTATTAGATTATAAAATTATAGTTAAATATAAAGTAGTTAAAGTTATAAAACTCGTTATAAACCTCCTAAAATCTACTAGTATAGTCGCTAGTATTATATTAACTAGTAATAAATTAATTAAATTTAATTAGTACCTTATATAAATAACCGGAGTTATAAAATTTAAATTTATTTATAATAATCGTCTAGGTTATAATAGCGACCTTATTATTTTTAATTTTAATATAAATTATAAAAGCGACGACATCGGTAAAGCGGGAGACCGTATAAACTTTTTCCAAGTATAATACTCGTATATTCCGCTATCTACAGCTCCGAGCAGGTTTATTAAACGTTTTATTACTATTTACTAGTAAATTACGTATTAAGCTAGTTTAAGCCCGTAAATAATTTATTTAGTTATCTAATTTATATAGTTTAAATTATAGGTTAGATATAATATATAATAATATTAATCGCGTATTTACTCGCGTATTTATATAAATATCGTATACTAATACTATTAATCTACTGATAATATTTAATTTATAAAATATATAATTATAAACGATAGAAATCTCGAACTAAAAATAAATATTATTAATAAAAACTTTATAAAGTAATATAATTTTAAATATATAAAAAACGCGCCGCGTTTATATTTAAAATAACTAAATAAATAAGTAGTTTACTACTATAATATTTATTATATAAATTATAATTTAATTAATTTATAGAGATATTCTAAAATATATAATAATATTCTCTATATTATTAATAAAAAGGAATTATTTGTTACTTTAAATATACTAACTCTAGAAAGAAAAAGAATTAAATCTTAATATATATATCTAGTAATTCGATATCGTTAAAAGTATATTTAGTTTAAAGAAATCTAAAAAATTTATTAAATTCTTAAAGACTAAGCTAGCGATTTATATATTAATATATATAAAAATAAATTTATTTGACTCGAAATAAAAAAATAAAAAAATAACGGAAGATTAAAATAACACGGTAGTAAATATAATATCTATTAATTATAATATTAATGTACTACTAGTACTCCTAGAAGAATTTAATATTTTTATAGATATTTTTATAAATATTTTTATGAATATTTTTATGAATATTTTTATTAATATTTTTATTAATATTTTTTTAAATAAGAAAATAAATAAGAAAATAAATTAGATATTTTTATATAAAATTAATATTTATATTATTAAATCGAAGAGGATTTACTTTATAAACCTCTCTATAATTTATTCAATATTAATTAAAGAGATATTTAAACGACGCTTTAATAAAAAGTTAAAATAAATATTTTATAAATTTAATAAAAGTATTTATCCTTTTCGTCTTAAAGAAGAATGATAATCTATAATTAAATATCGAAAAAACTATTATCCTTTATAATTAATTAATAAAATATTAAATTATTTAATTAATATTATTATCTTTATTAAATTTAATTTAAAGGATATATATTATCGTATTAAAATTAAAATAAATAATAAATAAAAAATAATATTCCGTATATAATACGATTATTTTAAATATATAATAATATTTTTGAAATTAACGAATATATCTACTACCTTTCAAACTTATATTAATAAATCGTTAATGGGAATAATAAAAATATTCTATATAATTTATTTAGACGATATTCTAATTTATTTAAATTTAAAAGAAAAGTATATAAATTATATATAATAAATACTCGAGTATTTATAAAAATACTCTTCATTTACGAGTTTAAAAAAATATAAGTTTTTTAGTTAATTAGTTAAATTCCTAGGATTTATTATAAATACCGAAAATATATTAATAGATAAATATAGACTTAAGACGATTTAATCCTAATCGAAACTGAAATCTTATTATAATATTCAGGTTTTCCTCGGCTTTATTAATTTCTATTATTAATTTATTTATTAATATTTATAAATAATAGAGCTTTTAAAAAGTTTATTAAAAAGAAACTAGGATAATAAAAAATATAGGCCTTTTATATAACTCGAAGAGATTAAATATATATTTCGTATATTATAAAATATTTTCTCTTTAATATTAATATTAGTATATTTTAACTTATAATTATGAATTCGAGTCGAGATAAATACCTTTAATTATATAATATTTATAATACTTTTATAGTTATAATAGGATATAAAGTAGTATTTTATTATATTTTAATCGCGTAAAATATAAGACCTAGAAGAAAGATATTAAATATATAATAAAAAACTCCTTATAATCGTCGCGATATTTAAATAATAACGGTATTACTTTAATAATAATTTATATAAAATTAATATCTTAATAAATTATAATAATCTAGAGAGATTTATAAATATTAAATAATTAAATAATTACTAAATAAAATAGACTATAAGACTTTTATTTTTTTAATTTAATAATTATATATTACTTTAATAAAAGTAATTTAATTAATAAATTATTATAATATTTAAATTATAAAAACTAAAATAATTTACTAGATTAAATATTATTTATATTATAATAGAAGTTATTAAATTTAGGAAAAACTAGTTCTAGCCCTATTATTACTATAATACGAAATATATTTATAAATATAGAAGATTTAGAAATAGATAATAATTCGTTTATAATTAATCGACTAGTTATAGATATATTATAAAGTTTAATAAATATAAAAACTATATTATTAGGATCTTTAATATTAGTTATTACAAAAGTATATTTAATATTATATTTACTTAAATTTAAAGAATCTAAATTTAGATAAAAAATTCTTTATAAAATAAAAATAAAAAATAAATTAAAATAAATTATAATATAACGAATAAACTATCTAACCTTATTACTAGAGTTACGCTACGGAATAGGGAAGGGAAGGGAAGGGAATAATCTTTATTTCCTTCCCTTCTAGTAGAGAAGAGAGCGGAAGGGAAAGAATAAAAACTATTAAAGAAAAAAAGAATTACTTATTATTCCCTTCCTCCCTTCCCGGGTAGGGCTAATAATATAAATAAACCTAAATATCTACCTAGTATACTTACTGATTATATTAATCTTTATTTATATCGCGATTAATAGTAGATATTAATATATTTTAAATCTCTAAAATACGTCTTAAATTAATAGAAGGAGGGTTTATTTTAATACTATCGTAGTAAAACGAGCGCTTTATAAAAAAGGATATATACTTATAAATTTAGTTAATACTAGTTAATATACGTTAAATTTTTCGAATAAAAGTATATTACTTAATTAAAGTAGATTATAGAATTTAATATAAAACTTACTATATATTAACTACGTAGTATTTATATATAAAGATCGTTAAGGTTATTTATATTTAATAATGTTATTACCCGTTAGATCTATTACTAATACCGCGTTAATAACGGTTCTCTAAAACGTCTCCGCTTTTTCTTTATTTCTAGATTTAACGAACTACCTATTTTATAGATAACTTCGTTAAATTATTTAACTTCTTTACTATTTAACTATTTAATTATCGGTTTTTATACTATCGTATTTAATTCGGTAATAAACCCTATTTATTTATTACTAGATTATATAACTCCTATTACTAATAATTTTTAAATAAGATTTTAGATCGACGTCTTAATCTAAATAATATAAAGATTAATATAAATAACTAGACTAGTATTTACGGCCTTTCTTTATAGTGAAGCTCTTTATAATAACGACTAATACGTTATAAAAAAGAATAATCTAAAGTTTAAATAAATAATAAACTATAGTTAAAAAAGAAGAAATATAAGATTAATTAATATCTAGATACGATTTCGGCTTAATATTAAATTATAAATTATTAGAAACGTTAAGCTTATATACTTAATATAAATAATTAATATTAATAGTTAATAGAATAAATCCTCTCGGAAATTCTGTATTACGAAAAGACTAAAGAGGGCGTATACTAGGTTTATAATTAAAGAGAAAAACCGAAGAATAACTTTCTAGGAACCTTAATATAATAAAATTAAAAAAACGCCTTTTATTATTATTAAAGGTAGACGCCGTTATTAAATACGTAAAAATTATAAATACGAAAATAGTTTAGCGAGCCTAAAAGAAAGTAAAAAATTAATAAAAATAAAATATTCTTTTAGAATAAGAATAATAAAGACTATTAAAATAAACTATAATTTAAACGATTAATAAAAGATTTATATTAATCTTTATATTAATATATCCTATTTAAAGCGGATACTGTTAATATATAATAAAATTACTACGAGTAAATATAAATAGGTTATTATTTAAATAAACGGGGTTTCGTTAATTAAAGAAATAATAATTAACGATAATAAGAATATAGATTAGGTCGATAAATAATTATTAAAGAATATCGATAACTCTTTAGATATTAGTAATTATATTCTTAAAATACGTTAATAATTAGATTAAAACGAAATTTATAATATTTAAAATAAAAGTAAAAAGTAAGCCGAGGCTTATAATATTCAGGTCTTATTTAATCTATAAATAAAATCTAGGAACTAATCGGCCTATAATATTATTAAAGAATATTAAATTATAATATTTAAATTACTCCGCGCTAAAATCGATTACTACGATAAATACCGTCTTCGTATATATATATATAAAGAGTTTTCGTATTATAAAAGATATAATCTTAAAGTATATTATTTATACTAATCTTTATCTAGTTATATATTAATTATAAATTAATATAAACGAAAAAATTTACTAAAAAAGGACCTATAAATTTATTATATTTTTATTTTTACTAAATATATTATTTAAAAGAATATAACCGCCTAGTTTAATATAAATCTAAAAAAATATAAATAATATAACCTTAATAAATAAAATCGGCGTCGTAGAATAAATATAGGTCTCGTATTTACTTAAATTAATAACGGGTAGGTTATAATATTAAGACTATATTATCTTTACCCCGATAGTTATAAATATAAAAAGTATAACTAGAAACCGAATAAAAATACGAAAAAGGCGCGGAAAATATTTAGGATAATATTAGGGCCGGAGTATACCTAGGTTATAAAAAAAACGAAGGATATTATTCGTTCTAAAGATTAAAAGAAGATTTCGAAGGGGATAATATAAATTATTAAATCGAAAGTATTTTTAAAGCCCCCTTTAAATTAAGAGGAGGTTATATTATCGAATAAAATTCTAAATATAAATATAAAGGGTATATCTAGTTATATATTTAAATATTTAATATAACTAGCTTATAAAGCTTCTAGTCGTAATTATATTAATCTTTATATTAATTTTATTCGATTTATACTATATATCTTTACTCTTTATATCTTTTTGAACTCCTTTTATACTTCGAAGCTTTACTCGTTTTTTTATAACTCTTTAAAGATTTTAAAATAAGGCTAGGTTCTTTATATAATTTTAATAAAACTTATTTATTTTTTTATTTATTCTTTAACTTTTTAAACCTATTAATTACCTCTAGTTTAAAGAATAATCTTATATTCGATTTCTTTCTCTTTATTAAATAACTAGACGTAAAGTCTCGAATAAAATATATATATTTCGAATTACTCCCGTTTATTCGGTACCTAGAAACTTTAATTTTTAAGTTATTTTCCCGAGCCTTTTTATTATTAATATAATTTTTATATATATTTATATTACTTTATAAATTCTTACTTAAGGGCTAGATTCTTTAACTTTTCCTTAATTATAAATTAAATTAATAATTAAGACTAAAGATTTTTTACTTCCTTTATTCTTATTATTAAATCCTAAAATAATAGTTTCGTTTATAAGATTATTATACCCGCCTTCGTCTTTATTATTTATAAAATTATTATTATTTTTTATTATAACCTCGTCCCGCTTTTATACCTTTACTTTATATTTTTTAAAGATTATTATTTCTTCGTAGTCTAAATCCTATTAAGATATTATTAATTCGTTTTCTTTAAATTAAAAATAATTAAGAATTATAAGAGTTAAGAATATCTCGGGACTATAAGATTTTTAAACTATATATAATTAGGTAGCGATATTAAATACTTATTTATATTTAATACCCGTATAAAGTACGACTAGGATATTATAAATTATATAAAAAAAAAAATTAAATATTAATAAAAGGTCCTTCTATCTATTTAGTATAGATTTATCATCGTCGTTATTAAACGCTATATATAGTTAATAGGTATATTTATCGATATAAAGATTAATATAAATAAAAGATTTACTCGCTTCCCGGTATTTTCGAAACTCTTTACTCCGATTTTTCGGGTTTAATAACGCCTTATTTTTATCCTTAATTAAATATTTAAGATTATTTACCTCGACGTTTCTTTTAATATAAATTTTCTTTTATTAGGTAATTTACGGGCGCCGGTCGAATTACTCTTTAAATTATTCTTAATAAAAATTCTTTTATTTTTACCTAGTCTCTTTATTCTATCCCTAGTCTTTAAATATATTCGTTTTTCGAATTAATTTTAAAAGAGTTACTATACTATATAGCCCGCCTAAGGTTAATTAGGTTTAAGAATAATATTAATTAAATTTATCCTACGCCTTTTTTAGACTCTTTAATATAAACTTTTTTTAAAATATAATCTTTTTTATAAACTTTTCTTCTTTATTTTTAAGATAATTAAATAATACGTTATAAACCGAAAAAGTTATATAAATAATCGGCGTATATAATATATCTATCGCTTATATATATTAATAGAATAATTTATAAAATTCGATAAAGTATTTTACCTAAATTTATTTATCCTTATTTAATTATAGTTATTTCGTTTATTTATAAAAAAACTCCTTTAACGCCGGCCTTAACTTTAGGGCGCGGATTAATATATAATAAATTAAATCCTATTTAATCGCTACGTCCTAGAAGAGCTTTAGCGTTATAAATTTATTTCGATATTTCTTATTATATATTCTTTATACCTAATTCGGCCCGGCTAATTAATATTTCTCGTTATTTAACTATTTTTAGATATCCTAAAAGCGCTCGCGCCGTTAATTACTTTTATTAAAGTAGGTAAAAACTTTATAAATCTATATCCTCTAATATTAATAAAGAAATAGATATTAGTATAATAATTAATATATTATTTAAAATATAAAAGTATTTTTATTAAAGTAAACGGGATCCTAGGTTTTTTCCCTATTTTAGAAAGTTTTTTTTTATTTATTTTATCGTTTTAATCTTTTTAAAAGTCTTTATTTATTAGTAAAATCTTAATTACTTTAAAAAGTTCTTTTAAACCTAGTTAAATAATATATAAAAGGTATAAAATATAATGAATTCTAGTATTCGTAAAAGTATTTTAATTATTATAGAAATCGCGGATTTTATTTTTTAGTTTTTTTCTTATAGTTGAAAACTAGGCCTTTTCCTCCGGTAATATAATTTCGAGAGTTTAATATATATTATTATTATTAAAGGCGTTATCCGTAGTAATTAATATTATCCGATTCTTTAATTTATAATAATAAAAAATAATATTTAGGTATGAGGTTAGGTTAATAATATTATATTTCCTCTTTATATACTTAAAAGTTAGGAGTACCTTATAGTATTATTATCGCTAGTCGATAAAGTATATATTTATAATTATATAACTTTATCGGTTTTTAGAAGATTATAAATCTAATATTATAATAACTTTCGTACCGTTATTAGGTAAATTCCGAAGGAGTTAATTTTAAATATCGTTATACTTTTTTATAATATGATTTTTAATTATAAATATAAAAGGGAGAGTAATTAACGAATTCGCGTATTTAAATACTCGTTATATATTAATATTATTAATAGATCGTAAAGAGAGTCTAAACCCGATAATTATTTATATAAATAATTTAAAGAAGTTCTTAAATATTATTTCTCGCCCGTTAAATCGTTGTATATTAATCTTTCTTTTACTTCTTTATAGTTAGGATTATAAATATTTATATTAATCTTTATATTTATATATTAAGAGGGTTAAAATATATTTAATCTCTAAAGAATAATATAATCTAGATCGGTTTTATATTTAAGTATAAAACTTTCCTTTTATATTAATTTAATATAAAATACGTTTTTATACTATTCTAGGTATTAATCCTCGTAATTATTCGGTTATATTTCTTATAAATATTTCTCGGCTCCCTTATACTTATTATAATACCGTTATAAAAGAACTTTTATTCTAGAGCCGGTTTAGGCGACGTCTAAGAGAAATTAAATATATAATCTTTATATTTCTAATTCTTTTATTTAATTTTTTAGGTATAATACTACTCCTATTTATAAAATTATTCGAGAAAGATAACAACTATTTCTACTATATATATATAATAATATTTATCGGAATCTTTAATCGTTAAGCTCTTTATAAAAGAAGTATCTCGGGTAATTAAATTAAGAGTAGAAGAATATTAATTATTAAATTTAGAATTATTAATAGCGAAGCTACTACTTTAAGATATTCTAAATATATATTTTAGAAACTAGTAAAAAAAGTAAGAAAATAAAAGAAATTATTAACTCTTTTATAATTATATAGTCTATAGAGATACGCTATATATAGTAGTTATAATTTAATTATATTAATACCGGATAGGAAGATTATAAAGATAGATTTATATTTATTTTATATATTTTAGGTTAGTATCCCGCTAAAAAATAACTTTAAATATATAATAAATTAATATTCTAACCCTCCTTTAGAAATTCTTTTTAAGATTTAACTAAATCTTTATTAATTTAAATTAATAATTATACCTCTAGCCGTTAATAAAAGTGTAGGCGATATTAATTTTAAATTATTTAATAGTCTTAATAATAACGCGAGAGTAAATTAGAGCCCTCGATTACTAAAAATATAATAGACTTTAAAAGTAGCGAGGAAAGTATTTAGTATATAAAAAATATATATAAAGAAACCCTAGGTAAAGAAAATCGCGGTATAAAATAAAAAATTAAAAAGTAGTAGTTAGTAGGACCTCTATAATTAAATTACTATTTAATTTAATTCTTTAGTTATTACTTTATAAGAAATCAGGCTTCTTTAGAAAATTATTAATCTTTTAATCCCGAAGCTACCCTTTACGCGCTTTATACACGAAATTATATATACCTTTTATAGACGTTATTTTCGTATATAGTCTATAGGTCTAAACGCGTTATAGGAGGCCTTAGAGGCGATATTAATTAAGAAACTCGTAAATAAATAACCTAATATTATCTTTATAAATATATAGTATTAATCTTAATCGTAGTAACTAATTTTTACGCGATTTATAATAAGCGGATTATTATAACCCTAAAGAATATATAGTTTATACGGCGATTAAAGGTTATATATACTAGGTGAAAATATATTATAATTAATATCCGAAAGTTAATACTTTATTATATTTATCCTAATCTTTATACCGATTAAACTAGTACCGTTACTTTTACTACGAAATTTAGACTTAATTATAAACTTTTAGACTTTCGATTCTATTTTAAAATAATCTATTAATTATTTATAACTACTATAATTAATACTATAATTAATTAGTATAAGATAAAATAAGAGATTATCTTAATATAAAAGTCGTTACCGAAGTAGTATAACTTTTTATTATAGGACTAAAGTGAATAATAACTAGGGATCCCGCTTTTAGTGCTATAAATCCGATTATTCTATTTATTTATAACCTCGCTTTCCCCTATATCGAAGCTATATTAACTATACTATTAGAAAAGTATTTATCTTAATTTAAAATACTATATAATATATTTATATATATAAGGCCGGTATATTCAGCTACTAATAAATTAATTAGTCGTACTCTTCTTTACGTTTATCCGTACTTTAATCCTTATAAATAAGGTAAAATTAAATAAAAATAAGTTATAAATTAATAAGATATTAAACTATTAATAAGACATTAAACTATTATAAATTAATAAGATATTAAACTATTATAATCGTATAATTATTAATATTTAAAATAATAAGTAAATATATTAGGATAAAGATTAAGATAATTAATATTAATTTAATTTATAGAAAATAACTCCTCAGCCCCTAAATTATAAAGTAATTAATCTATTATATAAAGGGGTAAGATTACTAGGATATAAATTAAAATAAATAATATTAATAAAGTTTATAATAGTCGCCTAAATACTAAGGCTTTAGAATAAAAAATATATAAAATAACCTTAACCTTCCGGTAAATTTTACGGTATAAATATTAAGATAAATAGTTTTAATGAAATATACGAACCGTAGTTATTCGGTCCTATATAAGAATAAATCGACTTCGACGATATCGTTAATACGAATTAATTAAATACGTTAGATAAATTCTCTTAGCCTATCTACCCTAAATTAAAGAATATAATTTAACCGATATTTATTTAATTATATAAACTACTTATATTTAGGAATAGAATAGAAGATAATAAATATAACTCGGGTAAAGATATTAAGATTAAAAATAATAATAATACTAGCGACGATAACGAGGCGACCGTCGATAGTAATAATAACGTAATAAGGTTAGAAGACTATATAAACTATATAAATAATAATAATATATATAAATATGCTAAGGATAATCCTAAATATTAACGGTTATACTAAAAATACTAATATAATAATTACGAATACGTTATCGAAAGGTAGGATTATGAAATAAGGAATATATATTTTTATTATTCTTATCCGGCTAATTCCTTAAATAATATCTAGATTTAATTAGTAATACCCGAAAACTACTAAAAGAATAACGATTAAGATAAAGATTAGGACGATTCGGCCTTAAATAATTAAAATAAACCTAAATTCGATAGTATTAAATCTTATATAAATTATATAAAAGAATATATCCTATACTTTTACCTAAAAAAAGTTAGTCCTATCTTCCGAGGGTATAGGAATTATTAATAAAATAATTTAAATTACCTTATACTCGATTACTCCTATAATAACTAAGATATAAAAGATATAATAATAAAGGAGGATATTTAAAACCCTTTTAATTGAAATAAAGATCGGGATAAAACCCGTAGTAATAAATAACTAAAATAAATCCCTTATATTAATAAAAATAATCTACCGAGATCTAGTACGGGCCAAATACCTCTCGATTATTTAAAGAGTATTATTAAGGAAATATATACTACTCGCTAGGTAATCTTTAGGAATTTAAAAATAAATTAGAAAATAATAAAAAATAAAGAAAAAATAAATAAAATATAAAAAACTAAAATTATAACTAAAGATAAAGATTCGTTATTTTATTATATATCCTAGCTTTATTATAATCTTTATATTAATCCGTTATTATAAAGACTTCTTTAAAATACGGATATTCTTTAAGAAAGATTAAAGTAAAGTAAAATAATAAATAATTTACCTTAATCTTAACTTTATCGTAATAATTATATTAATATTATATAATTTATTAAGGTCTTAAAGTATAGAACCTTATATATAAAAGCGCTAGGAGTATTTAAACTTATAAGTTTTTTCCTTATACTAGATATATTATAAATCCTATACTAATTTTTAGATATTAGTACTAGCTACGCCTTTATCTTAGGGCTCTTTACTTATTAATTAGACTTCTACGGGAATATAAATAGTTAAAACTTTATTTAAACTTTTATTTAAAGGCCGCGCTTAAGCCCTAAAAAAGAGGAGAGGAAGAATAAATTCAATTTTTATATTTATCTAATAATATATAAAGCCCTTTAGTAAATTTTATATTATCTTTAACTACCTTTATTCTAATTAAGGTACTAATCTTTATTAGCGAAAATACTTCGGGAAATTAAAAGATATTAGAAGACTTTCGATTTATTAATTCTAAAAGTACTCTTTTCGTATTTAATCCGCGAAATCTATTATTAAAACCTTCTTAAGGATATATAATTTTAAAATAATATATTTAGTACTTTATAAAAGGCTATAAAAGAGTATCTAATATAAATACTCTTTAATAAATTTATTCCTTATATTATCCTTAGATAAGTTAAGATTTAATTTATTTAATAACTAATTTATATATTATATATAATAAATATATTACTCTTCAGCCGAAGGATATTAAATTATTAAAGACTTTAACGAAAGTATTAAGCGGGTAAATAAATATTAATAGTTAAAACGAAAAGGGGTTTCGCTAGGAGATAGAATCTTTATTAAAAATTAATATAAAGATTATTATAAAGCGTTAAAATAGTAGATTCCGATAGGGATTAATTAATAAATAAATATTTACGATTTTATCGTAAAAGAATCTAATTAATCGTTTAATAATAGCACGAATAATTAGTTTATATATTAATATATTACGATATAAGAGCTCGTAGAAAGATAAAGGTCTTTAACGAAAATATATAACTTCGAAGAATAAATTAAAATAAATAATAATTAAGAATCCCGCTTTTAGCGTTATAAATCCGATTATTCTTATTATTTTTTACTTTACTTTTACTTATACTTAAACTATATTAACTATAATATTAGAAAAGTATTAATCTTAATTCGAAATCACGTTTAGTATATTATATATATAAAGATTAGTATAATTAGCTATTAATAACCTAATTAATCGCTATTATTCTTATATTTATCCCTATATTTATCTCTCTAGGTAAGTTCGATTTAAACTAAATATTACTACTATTTAATAACGTATTTAATTATCGGAGTTATAGTATTATAAATTTAATTATTATATAATATAACTATTAGGATAAAGGTTAGGATAAATAATATTAATTCGATCGATAAAAAATACCTCCTATACTTCCTCTCGAAATTAAATAAATAAAGTCGTTACTTTTAATATTATTACTAATAGTATTAATTATATATATTTAATATAGTAAATACCTCCTCTTTAGGGCGATAGATTTATAATATCGGATATATTTAAAATAAATATAAAATCACCGGGATAAAGATTAAAATAAATTATATTAATCTAATTTATTAAATATAGTCGCCTATACTATGAGCCTTTTATTCGGGACTAGGCCTTATAATAAATCCTTAATTATAAATAAAATTATTAATATAAATCTTAAAGTAAACTATATTTACGAAATATATAAAATATAATAGACCGTACCTTAATTACTAAGAGTCGGAGGGATAAAATATAATATCTTTAATTTCATTTATAAAAATCGCCTTTAAATATTTTTTAGAGGTTAATAAAATCGAGAACCCCTTAATTCGCTATTTATACTATATACTCTATTAATATCCCACGAAATAACGTAAAATAATAATCGGTATAATTATAAAAACTAGTTTAATAATAATAGCGGTTTAGAAGTAAATTAGTTTTATATAGAATACGACCGTCGGGTTATTTATTATTTATACTTATATAATAACTCTAATCTAACTAACGCGTATTAGTACTATAAATAGAATAAACTCTTTTATATTCTCGAAGATAAAGATAAAAAAGAGGGTCGTATAAAGAGTAAAGAAATATTAATACTATTAAAAAATCTAAATAAAAAAGGAAAATCGGTATTATAAAAAGAACTAGACGAATCGAATTAAACTAGTTTTATAATACTAGAAATAGATTAAGATAAAGATAGGAATAATCTTAATAATTAAATTAATTTAGGTTTAGGGTTATATACGTTATATTTAAACCGGAATTTAATATATAACTATAAATATTCTAACGTAGTATATAGAAATTATATAAATTAAGGATTCGAATATCTTTTCTAGAAATCGGAAATCGATTCGGATATAAATAAGAATCCGTTACCGCCGAATATAATATTAAATATTAATATAATATCTTTTAATACTCGTCGATAATTTAGGAGTAATATTAAACTAGAATTTAATACCCCGATTACTCGCTAAATAGAAGGTTAATAAATAATAAAAAATAAAAAACTTATAAAGGAAAAGAATATTAAGGATATAATTAAAGGTAAATATTTACTATTTTATTATATATCCTAGCTTTATCTTAATCTTTATATTAATTTATAAATTTAGATATAGTTATTAATAGACGCGACCGGTCTTAAAGGAATTTAAAGACCTCGTAAAGTAATAAATATATTACCTCCCTTCCTGCCTTATTATAATCTTTATATTAATCTCTAATTATTTATAAAGTCTTTAAAGTATAGAAATCTAAGCCTAAAAATAAATTTAAAAATAAATTTAAAGATAAACCTAAAAGTAAATCTAAATATATAAATATAATTAAAAATAGTACGTATTTTCCCCTCTATAATTCTATATAAGTAATATATTAATATATATAAATAAGGAAAGGAAAAGGCCTCTAGTTAATTTAAATAATACTATAAAATAATATAGAAGGCTCGAGTATTAATCCTCTATTAATTTAATCTTTATTTAATAATAAAACTACTATAAGATTAATACCTAATAAATTTTTATATAAAGCCGCTTCTCGTATCCCTAAGGCTAAGCGGAATAAAAGGCGAAAAATAAATCAAATTCTTATATCTACCCGACGATATATAAAGTCGGGTAGTAAATTTTATATTATTATTAACTACCTTTATTTTAATTAAGGTATTAATCCCTATTAACGAAAATACTCCGGGAAATTAAAAGATATTAGAAGATTTTGGATTTATTAATTCTAAAAGTACTTTTTTCGTATTTAGTCCGCGAGATCTATTACTAAACTTTCTTAAGGATATACGATTTTAAAGTAGTATAATTAACGCTTTATAAAAAGTTATAAAAGGTTATTTAATAGATATATTCTTTAGTAAATTTATTTCCTATATTATCCCTCGATGAATTATAATTTAAATTATTTAGTAATTAATTTATATATTATATATAATAAACGTATTACTCTATAGGCGAAGGATATTAAATTTTTAAAAACTTTAATAAAAATATTAGGCGGGTAAATAAATATTAGTAGTTAAAATAAAAATAAGATTCGTTAGGGGATAAAATCTAAATAAGGGCTTAATATAAAAATTAATATAATTTTATATATAGAGGATACCTATTAGAAATTAGTATATAAATAATTACGATTCGTTATTCTAGGATACTATAGTATATATTAATTATTTAGATCGAGGGTAGTATAATAATTAGTTTATTTAATCGCGCTATTAAATCTTAATATATTTTATTTATATTATTATTATTATAATAGCCTTAAAGATACGCGTAGATATAGCCTATTAATAGGAATAATAATTAGTATAATTAATAATACGCTATTAACGACCCTAAAGATATCGATTATTTATATTAATTATTATCCTAATTAATAAAGTATATATACGCGTATATATAAATTATATAAGGCTAGCCCTATTAGGAAGGGAGGAAAGAAATAATAAAGAATCTCTTCATTTCCCTAAACTAAAAAAGGGAATAACTTTATATTTATCTCTTCTCTTCCCTTCCCCTTCCTCTAGGGAAGGGAAGGGAAGGGAAAATAATCCTTACCCTATTCCGTAACGTAACTAAAGTTATAAATTATAAATTATTTATTTTATATATAATGACTAGATTAATAACTATATACGAAATAATTTATAATATAGAAAGTTTATTAATAATCGAGTTAAATTTATATATTATAAAAAGATAATTCTTTCTCGTAAAATAAGATCGCCGTTTATTAATAAACGGATATTATATATTCCGCCGTAGTTTAGACTCTCGATTTCATATTACTCTTTAAATATAATAATAATATTTATATATTTATAAAGGGATTAATTCGCGAAGAGTTATTATTAAAATATTATAATAATATTTTAAATAAATTATTTTAGTATTAAAAATATAATAAAGTTATTATCTAGAAAATATTACTAGGATACTCTAAAAGTTAATATATAAAAATATATTAGAATATATAATCTCTATTAACGGGTTAAAGTATTTAAATATTATTTTTATAATAAAATTAATTCTTTACTTTATCTAACTAACTCGTAGAAAAAAATTGTAATAGATTTTATTATAAAGTTATTATTTAATAAATATAAAGAATATATTTATAACTCGGTAATAAGTATATTAAAATATTATAATATATTTAAATTATTTAAATTATTAACGCTATAGAACTAGTAAAGTTAATATATAAGGAAATTATCTTTAAATTCGGAGTATTAAAGAGTATTATATCTAATAAAGAATTTATTTTTATAAATATTTTTTAATTAGAAATATATTATTATTTAAAGACTAAACGGCGCCTAAATATTATATTTTATCTATAAATAAATAATTAAATAGGATATTGAAATTAGATATTAGAGTATTATCTAAAACCCTTTTATATTAATAAATAAAATAGACAAATAAAGTTTCTACTAATAATTAAATAAATATATTATAATATATAGTATATAATAACGCGTCTAATATTATATAAAATATTATATAGTTATAAATCTCGATCGAAATATATTTTAAGGACGAGCCGTTTAAAGGAGAAATATTATTAATAATAAAAAGAATTAAGAATATAAAAAAATTTAGAAAATACCTAAAAAGATATTAAGAAATCGTAATAAAAATATAGAAATATAATTATAATAAACGATATAAATGAAGATTATTTAATATTAATAACTTAGTATTAATATTAATAAGAATCTCGTATAAAGGCGATTAAATAAAAAACTCTTTTATAAATTAATTAGACTATTTAAAATCCTTAATATAATCAAATTATAAATATATCGCCTAGTATTATTAACGAATTATCGTATTTATAATATTTTTATATATTATTACTAGAATTATATTATTGTAAATAGGATAATATATTAATATTAAATATATCTTTACCGGAATTAATAGATAATATTAAAGAATAGGAGGTGAAAAAGATTTCAAAATAGAGAAAAGTAAAGAGCGTAATTTAATATTTAGTAAAATAAATAAATAAAATAAATAACTTTAATTAATAAGAAAATAAAAACGTTATCGTATATACGGAAAAACTATATAAAGTATATAATTAAAAGTAAAGAAAAGTAATTAAGAAGTAAAAATATTATTAATTATTAATTATAACTAGTTATTAATATTTATAAATATTATAAATAATTTATTTCTTAATTCTAGTTATAACGAGCTTCCTATACTACCTCTTTTACTAATTTACGAATAATTTTAGAGATATAAATAATATAGAACCTACTATCTCTTTCTTTAAATTATATATATAAATCTCCTCTTCTTAAATATTAATATTAAAATCTTTAAATATAACCTCCTTCTTTTTCGAATCTATATCGAAAGATAAAATAGAAAATATATTAAAAAAAGTCGTAGAGTCAAGTTTAAGATATAGAGGTATTATATATAATATATCGCGGTCGATAGTTAGATCGATAGCGAAGTTAATAACGACTTTGGAATTTATATTTAAATTTAAATTAAAGTTATTAAAATTATAATTCAATTTAAAGAAAAATTCGATTATATTTTTAAATAGTAAACTAGACTAAAAATTATTAATATATAATAAATATTAACTTTATATATTATTTATATTATAATTAATTATATCTTTAATCTCTTCTAAAGATATAATAATATAAACTAGAAATTAAAGACTTATTTATATTATATTAGCGAGATCGAATTTACTAGATTCTTTTATATATATATAAATCTTGATAAACTTTTTATAATATATAATTCGATAATAAAGTATATTTAAGGACTCGTATAATTAATAATAAATAAATAAAATATTAATATACCCACGATATAATAGCGGAATCTAATAACGTTAATTATATATCTTTATAAAATAGAATATAATTAACCGGTAAATAAAGGTAGTATAATATATAATAATAATTATATATTATATTTACGCGGTTATTATAGGAGAAGTTATTATAATTAATATATTTTAAATAATATAAATAATAGGCTTCTAAA